>Ga0181465_101073_pt1 | contig 11767 bp, 7 predicted proteins | sample InSIn3gowninarea_FD_119076 | JGI IMG/M metagenome (GOLD analysis project Ga0181465, IMG submission 119076) | Clean room microbial communities from NASA Spacecraft Assembly Facility at Jet Propulsion Laboratory, Pasadena, California, USA -... ... | reverse complement strand
CGATTCCACTGGCAACAGAACTCGCATAATGGCCATTCGTTTCATCCCGCTCTTCGAAAGCCGGCGAGATGAGAAACGGTAGGGGTTAATTTATTGATTTGTAATAAAGGGAAACGGGGCAACATGAAACCTTCCCCCTAATCCAATTTACTAGTAGCCAGTTTAAACCACTTCCTTATATGATCCCTTTTTCTTGAGAGGGGCTACAAATCCTACTCCCGGTTGAGGGAGGCAGTCGAAAGAAAACTTCCTTGCCCTAAAACTAGATTCCTTCTAATCCACCCCTCTCTCTATTTTCTAGTGGGCGCAATTAATAATCATTGATTGATAGAAATTAGAATATACGGGAGCGGGTGAGCAGGAGAATCTGGGTTCTATGGATGGCTGGCAACTATAGAACTATCTGTGTCTCATTATATAGAAATACCCGAAGCTCAGATCCCTTCTCCTTGATTCAAAACGCGCTCGGGCAATTATTATTAAAAGCATGCCCACCCAGACTCTTCTGCGAGGGATCTTTCCCCTTACGATAGCTTCCGTATCCAGATCCGGAGGGATAGCTTTTAAGCGGGGTTAGCTTCAATCAAAGGGTGGGATTCGCCCACTATTCACATTGAATGGGATTTGCCGGGGATTGGTCAACGGAGACGAGGGAAACAGATTCCCATTAAATGGATTCAAATAGGATATTACTATTATTGCTTGGGCCAAAGAATAGAAAAGATCAGAAGGGATAGGGTTCTTGATTGAGAAGGGGAAAACCCCCTACTATTAGAATAAGGCCACAACCCCTATTAGGATTCTCTAAGGCATGTGCTTACGTCCGATTCCATACTCCCCGAAATCGCTCCACGCTTCCGGGCGATTCCCCCTATTTCTTATTTGAGGTGCCCCCATGGAATGAGTTGATTTCTATCCCCGGCACTTTGAATAATCGAGTCGAGTTCTTAATTCTTCTTGGTTCCCTTTACTTAGAAACGGGATCACAGGGCCTCCAGGATCCATCCGCTGGCTTAGATGAGGAGAGGGCAGGCTTACTAATTGATAAGGCGGCTCTCTAATAGTGGGGAGTGATTTCGTCTAGAATCGTTCTATCAAGCCGAGTTCTTCCAGTCACGTTACGGAATTCGATGATAATGGGAGAGATTCGTTTCTTCCATCTGGGACTAACCTGGATCCCAACGAAAGAAACCCCTTATTGAATGATAGAAAGCTATCCAGCCGACCATTACCCAACTGCTTGAACACTGACGAATGAAGCGGGAATTCCTAATAGTAGGGGCCCCTATTATTACTTAAGGCCAACCCCCGGGCCCTATTCTTATTGCCGACAAGCACGAAACTTCAGCTTTGGTTCGTGCCCACTCATTATTTGCACGGTCTCTTTTTCTCATTCAAAGGAGTGATTCGCAGCCCTACTATTATTAATCGAGGAAGACCCAATGAAATATTCCGGGGTATAAGAAGTATTCATGTTCCCGGCCCTACTATCAATCTGATAGTTTCTATTTCTCTAGACTAGTCAATACGTATACAATCGTTCCTTCGCTGCCGGTCGGCAGTTTCAGTCACTTGCCTTCCCGGTTTCATAGACAGCCTACTAGTAAATCGCTCCGTCCCCTTTATATCATTTAAGCGGCAGTTTCCCTCACTTGCCTTCTGGTAATACGCTGGGGGGGATTCCCCCCAAACCCCCCTTTGCGCCAATGGAGAGGAACTAGACTGCCAGTAAAAGGATTATGGTTAAAGGGATTTTCTATGGAGGCAGCCGGAAGAGAGGGAATCTAGTGAAAGGGTAGAAATGAGGGGAATAATAATAGTAATAGGGGGAATCTAGTAAAAGCGCCTTATCGTGAAGGAGGTGGTATTTGAGAGCGCCTACTATTGAGACTGCCTCCTATTATGTCTCGTTGCCTCCCATGAAAGAGGGAGTTTTATTAGGCGGAATCTGTTGAAACAGGGGGAAGGATTTCTTTAAACCGCCCACTATTGAAAGGGATAGGTGGATGAAAAGGTTACAGCCTACTATCAAATGAGAAAGGCCGCCCCCTCCCTTCCAGTTTCAGCGCCTCATTCTCCTATACCTTGAAACATATAACTCATTCAGACCATACTGTTGAGAATCATCCTCCTCCCTGTTGATGAAGAATGAACAATCGGACCTTCAGCCACAGCTATCGTATGATCCCTAACCCTTCCCGTCAAAGGGTGTTCCTATTCGATCATATACGCATTAAAAAGGCTCCATTCCATACTGCATTATTCTCTCAACAGGGACCCTCCCCTTTGGGATCTGTAGCTAACCATTCCCACCATAGGGAGAAATCTACCACATTCGGTGAAACGTTGGAGGAGAGGGGTTCTAAACTGCCTACTATTAAGGTTTCACTTCCTTCATAACCAGTCATATCATGGAACTAGGAGAAGGAGATGTTATTTAAACAGCCTACTAAAGAATATGGTTGGTAAAGCGATGAGGGTTGGTAAAGGGGTAATAGTAGAGGGATAGTTATTCCTAATCGGGGAGAGGAACCGCCCCCTCCCCTTTATAACCCTAGATGATGAAATAACCTATTCCCCTACTATCATAGTAAGGGTTGCGGTTGGATTGAAATCGAAGTATCCGCCTTTATTAAGGTTCAAAATCCTCCACAATCGATTAATAGCCCACACCTAACCCCGACTGGTTAATACGTAGATAATCGAATCATAATCTGCCCGGGTCGGGATGAAGAGTAAGCAATATTCTATGAAAAGCTCTCATCAATGGAATGAGATTTGACCCTATTACTATTATTCAGGTTGTAGGGGGCCGCCTTAGATAATGATAGTGGGGCATGAGCCCCGAAACGGGAAATAATGATAGAGGGTCGTTCATGTGGGCACGTATGTAATAGATGGCCAGTTTCTGCCTACTATTATTGTTCGAGGGCCCTGCGGAGCAATATTCTCTAAAAAGAGTGTTTCTCTCATCAGCAATATTCTATGAAAAGGGAGTTTCTCTCATCAATAAGATGAGACTTGTTAATACGTATAGAATTTCATCGAAAGAGAAGGATGTTCTTTCTACCGCCTATTGGTGAAAGTGCCTACTAGTAATCCGAAGCGCCCTTATTATAGAAGTTCCCCCTCTACTGCCTCCCTTGAAGTGAAGGGACAAGGGTTTTAGACTGCCACCTAGAATAATGAGGGAACGAGTGCTGTTAGATTGTTCTCATCTCTCCCATTCAATACGACCCTAGCCGAGTAATGAATAATGATAGAGAGGGGAGTAGGCTTTGTTCCCCACCTAATGCGTGGAAGAGTAGGAATGGAATGGGGTTTCCTAATAATGGATCACTTCTATGGGAGTAATGCCGAGTTAAGCTATTCCAGTGGGCTGAACCTCTCCCTTCCGATCTATTATCGGTCCCTAGACTGCCTACTCTTAAATGGCCCACTATTGAATTGGCCCTTCCCTTTATTCAGCCGAGCTAATCCATGACTGCGAATGCCCACTATTCCAATCCATTCGATAAAGGGGATAGGAGAAAACTACCCATAATAAGAAAAGGGGGAGAGCTTGGACCGCCGACTACTAATTGAATAGTCAATTCCGGGGGGACAAAGCTACAGGTTCGCCCCTCGTCCCCCCGAAAAGTAGCAAGTTCAAATTGCCATTCCCCTCATATCGGCCCTACCCATACCTAGAAGAAATTAGCCCATCGTAACCAGTCGAGTCGAATACTACCTATAGCAAAGGTGGGGCTCATTAAGGAGAAGGCCTACTGGAGTGGAGTCCGCCCATCAGTAATTACTAGATTGAAGCGGATTGACTAGTGCCAACCAAGAAACAGGGGGAATAGAATGGAATGGACCGCCTACTATTAATTGAATGGAAGGGAAAGGGGGATCAGTTTCCAACGAGGGATATCAAATGATAGCTTTCTCCGGGGAAGAGAAGAGCTTAGACCGCCTACTATTCCTTCCCCACCCACCGCCCTGGGGTCAGTCGTTCGGCTAAGAAACTTGCTCTGGGGGAGGCCCTCTGTTCTCTTCCATTATTGGGGGAATCGGAAGAAGCTGCAAGCCGGCATCTATTGACAACAGAACCTTGAAAGGGGAAGGCGAGTCCAATCCCCTCTACTCTAATAATGGATTCGACAGCCACCTTTAATGAGGGAAGGGGGGAGAAGTCTCATCCCCTATTATTGCCAATTGAAAGCCTTCCATCAGAAGAGAAGAGATAGGTTTGAAACCGCCTGCCCACTCTTATTAATACAAGGGAGGGCTAGGATAGAATAGCCAGACATAGCAAAGGTGGGGCTCATTAAGAGGGGGGTGAGTTCCCTACTGCCTACTATTCAATGGGAAAGGAAGCTATGCCCATCTACAACTGAGGGGAGGGTAAGTCTTACCTCCTATCTAAGAGGGAGAAGCGCCAACTATCATTAATATCGAATGGCCAAGCGCATGGATAACATAAGGCTTACCACCTAGCCCATCGATTAGTATTCAATTGCCAAGGGAAGGGATAGGGATCAGGCTTACCACCTATTGAATAGAAGGAAATGGGGAATTAGGGGGATCTAGAAACAAAGAGAAGGCCTACTATTGAATGGGAAAGGGGAAACGCTTATCCACTCGGGGAGAAGAGACAGCCTACCTGTGAATGGAAAGGCATCGAATCCAAGTAAAGGTGATTGAATGGGGACAAAAGGAATAATGGAAATCGGAGGGAGTCGAGGCCAACCCAAGCTAATAGTCAATTCCGGGGGCTTCTAACTCCCTCTCTAATAAAGGTCAGTCGGCTGAGAAACTCGACCCCTATCGAACTATCCCTGAATTCCCCCTTTATTATTATTATTACTATGGTGCGGGGTTGCTATTACGTATCCCTTTCCCCTTTACTAAATAGAGAGTTTTCTGCAATAATCCATTTTCTAGTTCGAAAGAGGCAATTCCGACTTGGATAATATACGCATTAACAACTTCCCCCTACTACTGGTGAGAGGGGCGTATTACATACGTATTGAAAACTCGCCCTTACTATTCTTAATTGCCCTTCCTAATCCCGGGCCAACTAGCAATTCTTTTATTCGCGTTCAGGAATGAATACCTCACTAGCTAATAATTGAAGGAGGGAGTTGACTGCTCCTACTATAGAAGGGCCAACTATCATGAGAGAGTGAGTCTTGTCCGGGAGATCAGTTCCCACAGATAGATTGCAAGAAAGAGAGGCGATCTTCCCCTTCCCCTAGGAATTAGTAACTGGAGAAATCCCTCCCGTAATCATGGTTGTTCGGTCCCCTACTCGGGAGATAGATAATCATCTAATTCCAACTTCCCCTTTATATAGTGAGTAGGGCAGATCTTTATTATACAGCCTGGAATGGAGAAAGAGGGCGCCAACAATCCCCTCCCCTATTATTGATTACGGACAGAAGGCGGGACCAATGATAGAGCTGGACCGCTATCCAATGGCAAGGGAGGGGATCGAATAGAACCAAACTAGTAATTGTGGGGAATGAATGCCCGAGGGAAAGGCCAACCAACCCAACAAGCGATGGAAAGATTCGATGGGAAGCTGTTAATACGTAATAGGGAGAGTAGGCTGTCCCTGTAGGGATTAGCCAACTAGCAAACACCCCGGATAATCGAGAGGGGGATTAATAATAGTAGGGTATGCTTCCCCGCTGGTTCACTTTCCAATAATAATACAACCTCCCCTAAAACGAGAAGTTAGGGAGGGGACGCGGCGAACTTGCCCTCATAAAAAGTGTTATCGAGGAATTGCCTATTATTAGGAATCAATCAATAGAGAGGGGACGAGAAATGAATCGAATACTGACTTCTATCCACCCCCCCACTATTACTATTTCTAGATTCGCGGTTGACTGCTCCTACTATCTATGAGGTGGAGGGCAAGAAATCAATCTCTTACTGCGAGAGAATGCCAGGCTATTAATTCTTCCCCTCATTATCTTCCCCCAAGCATGTTGTTTATTATTGATTGCCTCCCTTTCCAATCCCTCCTACTGGAATTCCAGTTATTGGTATCTGCTTAATCCATGCATTTATGGTCCCTAACTACTCCCTCCTACGGAAGGATTGAATGGGCAGTAAGAGTCAAAGGGAGAAGGATTGGATGGAGAAGCGCCCCTAGCAGTAATAGTCAATCGCAGCTATAGTTGCTAATACGTAATCAAAGGATTCAAGCTCCCTCATTCATCCCGCCTATTTCTTAAAGCATGCCCCCATTTCTCATTCCTGCAACCCGCTACTATTTCTTCATATCCGCAAAAATGCCTCCTAAATCACGGAGGATCTCTCGCACCCAGCCCAACTAAGTGGAATTGGTTATTCCGGATTGTGCTCCCCCTCATTCGCGGGATCTGAGATGGAGTTATGGTTGTTACCGGATGTTCACTATCGAAGGGGTTGTTACCGGATGGTCACTATCAAACTTCTCGCCTGCAACTCTCCCCTCATTCTTATTAATGGAATGTTCGCCCTGCTAATCGATGGAATACCACAAGCGTTTGAGTGGAAGATCTCTCCCACGCAACCGTTGAAGCGGGAGAAGGGGAAGAGACCTATGAATCAATCCCCTGTTCTCACGCCTCATCCTGCCTATTCCGTATCGATGGCTAGCTAGCGCGCCTCTCCCCCTCGATAACAGAAGCACTTTTCCAACCCTTGAAGCGGGAGAGGGGGAAGAACTTTCCCAACCGTTGAAGCGGGGGAAGGGAATGCAGTCATATTGGTCAAGGCTTTCTCGCCGCTATAATGGTTGAAGTCGGGATAAGCAGTAAGCAGGTTCTGGTTCTTGGGATCTGTTCATTAGTTCGGTGTTCAACCCCTCGATCCTATAAGCAGTGCTCCTCGGCGTTGTATTGAGTTGTGGCCGTCCATCTCTTCTTATGGAAGCCTGCCCGTCTAGCGCTTGCTCCGACAACTTCTTATTCACTCGTATAAAAGCAAGCGCTTCTATTATTGGTCTGAATGGAGGAACCCTTCTATCAGCAGTGGTGAATCGGCGTTTCATTCGCCTGGTGGATGATACGTATATAAGGGTTCGGGCCCTCGATGGTATGATGGATCGCATGATGGTTGGTTTAGACCTGCTAATTCTTTCTACCGGTGGTGAAGCAGTCATAGGAGTAAGGGCAAGTTGTTATGCGGCCCGCCTCAACCCCTGGATACCGCTAGCATTTCTTCCCCTTGGTTCAAGCGGATAATCCCTGGATGCGGCTCGCATAATCCCTGTCCGATGATGGAAAGGGTTCTATAATGGATTGAAGTGGTTAGTCGAATAGATACGAATCGATCTCAGGTTCTCCCCCTCATCAATGCAATAAGCGCTACTGCCAGTTAGTCGAACCGCTAGCATCTCCTCCCCTTGGTTGCCCCCTTCCCTCGCATAGATGGTCGGTAATCGAAGGGTTTGTTTCGGATGCATGATGACCCATCTTGCATGTTGGTGAATGCCTACTATCAGGAAGAAGTGGAAAGGGAGAAAGGGGTTTTGGTTGTGGTTGCCTCCTCCCCTCGATACCGCTAGCATCTATTCCCCTTGGTTCAAGCGGTTCCCCGTATAATGGTTTAAGCAATCCCTCGGCGATGCGGGGTCGAATGGTAATCAATCTCTGGCTAAAGGCCCTAAATCCGAGAAATCAATATCGTGTTCGCGCCTCTTAATCCATTGAATAGTAATCCCGCCCTCAAGAACAGGTTTGGGTTCTGGCTCGATGGAAAGGGATTGTATGGCCGTGATCCGGTTCTGGTTTCGCCGCCTCCAATTCGTTATTCCGGATTGTTCTCCCCCTCAATCTCCTATTCGATGGATCGCGCTCCTATTCGATCAATCTCCCAACCCTTGAAGTGAATGAGCGGGTTGAAGCAGCATCTAAGATGGACCTGTCCTCATTAATCGCTCTTCCTCTTCCATCTCGATAGTCGTTAACCCGTGCTAATCGCTCCTATTCGATGGAATGAAATGGCAAGCAGCATATAAGATGGAAAGTGAACCAGTCATCCCATCTCTAGTTGTTAATCCGTAAACAGAAGATCTCCCCCAACCCTTGGAGTGGATGGGATGGAATAGAAAGGTATGGGAAGTAGTAAGATGGACTGGTAAGCAGGAAGAGGGACATGAACTCCCCCGAAAGTAGGGGCCTTGACTCGAGCAAGAAACCTATCCCTATTAAGAAGTCGAGTAATGCCCCCGTTATGTGGTTATTTGCGGAGAAACATTGGAAAGGGGTTGAGTGCATAAAAACCATTTCCTCCCTCCCCTTTCTCTATATAATGAAGTGCTTGCTTTGACTAGTAGGCTTGTAAAAAGAACTCGGCGCTGCTCATATACATTGGCGGTGCTCATGATTCCCCGATTCTATATAAAGGGCAACATGGGTAAGGGAGCCCAGAGGAGTAAGCCCGTTTATTCCTCCCCGTTATAAGGGAAGGGTTTCGAACCGCCGGCTCACTTATAGGAATAATGGACACTCGTATCATACGTAGTGCATGCATCTACTCGGCGCCTGCCCTTTCTCTATATGATGAGGGGGTGGTCAATCAATCAATCGATCAATCAATCAGCTAATCCCTAATTATTATAGGGCACCTCTCTCGAACTTGTTATAGTAAAGGGGTGGTCGATCCAACCAATATGGATCACTGAACGAAAGCCAGATCTTCCTCGGTGAGACCATATCAATCAGCGGTTCAACTAGGAAAAGCGCCCTTATTAAATAATAGCCTTCGGTAGCTGCCGAGATCAGTTATCTCATTCCCGGGATGCATGGAGTGAAAGATGAACATGCGGGCTCCTCCCTCCTCCAGGACACCTCTTTTGCCTTAAATAATAATATACGGGGCATCCCCGAAGGAAAAGGAAGTCTTACCCAACCGACTCAATCAATGGTTTTTGCTCCCCAAACCAGCTAAGTGCTAGGGATGGGACAGCCAAGAATGGGTACTATTTGCAACCCCTATGTCTCCTACTGGCATGCGACCCCCCGATCCCACTAATCATCTTGGATTGCCCGCTAACCGGAAATTCCCCCAAATAATAATAATAATAATAGGCTATCCGCCCCAAATAGGAATAATAAGAATAATAGGCGAATTAGCTATTATTTAGATAGGTATGGGTGGAACCGCTAATCGTCAAGGGCTAATAATCCCATTCAAAGAAGCTGAGATTCGTGTTCAACCGCTGATCCAATAGGTATGGGTAGGACTCGGCTTGACCGGATTCATATATCTATTCCCACTAGGTATGGGTAGGACGAAAGCTTGCGATTTGTTACATAAGGCTAGACAAACCATATTTGGCTCACCGGAGTGAGAATGCTCACCCTTTCCGAACATTTCGAGGTCGCTTTAATTGATGTACGGGGTGCCTTCTATCCATTAATACGATGCCCTGGGAGAAGCAGAGGGGGAGAGAGAGGCGAAATGACCGATCTAGAAGAGGTAACGAAATTTCGTGAATGGAAGAAATGCGAGGAATAATAATAATAATAGGGCAGCTCAGCCGCTTTTTCGGTGAGCCTATTTATTACCATTTTCCGCATGGCCCAACTACACAACAGCATATATTCCCCTTTTTGGAATAGTGAGTGGGAGCCAATCGAGTTCGGTTGGTGAGCCCCACATATATAGAAAGGGGACGTCATTTTGAATTGCCATGATTCTGCAAGCGAATCACTCACTCCAATGGTTTGGTTGACCCGCCCTTTTCATGCAAGAATTTGGGGAATAGAGAGACGGGGGGGGGAGATAATAAGCACTACTGGAGATGTAGAGAGAGAGAAGGGGTTGTTTTTATAAGCCAACCCACTTTTTCTCCATATGTCTGGGATTCGGTAAATGCCGACTACCCCTTTTCACATAATAATTCGGCGTATATTACTAATCGCAATGAAGAAATGTAAACTGCTGAACCGCAAATAATATGGTAGGGCTAGCCCTAATTAATTTCTCAATTTGGAATAGATAGGTGATTCGCCCCATTATTGTTTAGGGTGGGGTGGGGCATGTTACTAGCTCTACTCTTCACTAGCTACTACAACTGCAGCAATAGAACTCTCGACTAGCTATACTCTTGACTAGCTATATCCGGGAGAGAAGTGTTGGATTGGCGGGGTGTAAGTTCAAACCTTTCCTCTTATTCGACACAATATCTAGTACTATCTATTCAAATACATAATAGAAAGGCTGCCGATTTCTCCTCCTGCTCCCTCTAAAGCAGAGATTATTATTTAGGGGCCTCATGCACTAAGGAGTCCATGCCCCTGCTCCATTGCCCGGGGCTGGCTCCACTCCCCCCCCGTTTAGCCCTTGAATAATAATAGGGCCGAATTCCATGTAAAAGGGCGCAATTACTAATATACGGGCGAGAATTACCCTTTTCTATATTGAGTCCCTTGCGAGCCGTTCCCTCGACCTGCTAGTAGCAGCTACTGAACCCGCCTCCTCCCTATTGATTAAAGAAAGGCAAAAAGTTATTGTGACCTGCTAGTATTACTACCACTTAAGGTTATTTTCCCAGATTGGCGCTCGCCCCCTCATCATTCATATGGAGCCGAACACACAACCAAACTGCCCCCTATTATTATTATTCAAGGTGCCGACACCCACGAGTCATTATATAGAAAGGGGTGGATGCCTCATGCATCAATAATAGTAGGGCGACCTGGGTATGGGTAGGCCTCCAATGGATGTGACGACAAGTGCGTCTGCCGACAAGCATCCCATATCCTGCCCTTGAATAATGATATACGGGGAGTCCATGTTTAGGCTTCATGCTGGAACCATTGTATAGAGGGGTGGGCATCCATGCGTGATTCCCTGGAAAGCACCGCCCCCTATTATTATTATTATTATTTAAGGAGGTACCGAACTTCCGTTGTCCACAGCTCGCTTCTGCCTAACCTCTCGCTTCCCCTCCATAATGAGAGATTGGGCCCATCTTCCCGTGTTGCCACCGCATTTCTTATTTCCAAACAGCTCCCAGACCCAAGCGTTTACACCCGTTTGCTTCTGCTGGCCGCCTCGCCCACTGGAGCCATGTCCCCCCACTTCAATTAATATACGGGTTCTCTAGGGTGAATAATAACCGCATTCCTTTCGAGCTTGGAATAAAGTATTCTATCTCGCTCGAATGAATAGGGATCAATAGCCTTGCCGGGGCAGGGGGCTGCCCTTCTAATGAAAGGGTGGGGAGTGACAAGGCCCTGTATAATGATTCGGGGGGCGAATGGGAACTCGCGAGACTCGACCCCGTATCGTTGCGTGGGTGGAGAAGGGCCACTTGTCAAGCTTATCCCCCTAGTATTCCCCCGAATAGCGCTGTTATTTCCTCCACCTACCACCCGGAATATTGGTGCTGGAGAACGACGCTTGCTTGCCCAATTGAGAGGGGTCTAGATAGTGATTCCCCGGCGACGCCCCCCCTTTTCTATAGAAATCTCAATCGAAAGGGATTGAACCGAAAACATTCATTGATGGATAGAGGATGTGGGTACCGCCCGATCTATGGAAACACTATTATCCCCAGTGATCCGTGCAGTGGGAAATGATAGGCTTTATCGGTATCACCTCCTTCCCGATTTCTCTTTATGAGTAAGGGGAACCACGCCACTACTCCAACACAAAACTCATGTAGTATTCCTAAATGACCAATGAGATTCCCCTCACGGTACTTGTACGCTATCGGTCATTGGTACCTTCGATACGGGCAGCTTTCAATTACGTCTATCTATCTATCTATCCATCTGTC
>Ga0181465_101070_pt1 | contig 11775 bp, 11 predicted proteins | sample InSIn3gowninarea_FD_119076 | JGI IMG/M metagenome (GOLD analysis project Ga0181465, IMG submission 119076) | Clean room microbial communities from NASA Spacecraft Assembly Facility at Jet Propulsion Laboratory, Pasadena, California, USA -... ... | reverse complement strand
TCAGAGCACCCAATCTGTCGGTAGGACATACAAGTGACAAAGCAGATCCAGAAGAGTCGTCGGCCAATCTGCTGATAGACCAAGTCTTGTGTGTTCAAGTCATTAACACTTTGACCCAGATCATGTCGTGATTGTTCTTCAGGCTTCTGAAAACCGAGAAGTCGAAGCACCATGATACACTCACTGACATACAGTCTGCATCGTCTCAGGTCGAACGTGTAACCGGCTGAGACAGCGACAAAGTAGCAACCAATGGCATCATACAGATTGTGGTCATCTCGATCCAAGAAGCCTTTCCCTCGTGCTTCATTGTAGACATAATGGCAGCGATTGATTAGGGAGCTTGCGTTTGGATACGTGGCCTTGGCAGTTGGAGAGGTGAACAGTTGTCTTGGTCGCCGAGGGAATGATGCGACGAGAGCTTCTATCATGCTAGCCAGTAACGCTAGGAAGCTTCGATCTGACATATCTTCTCTTCTGGCAAGCTGCTCTCTAAAGGTTGGCTCATGAGGGACAGGAATCAAAGGATGAATATAGGTGAAGTAATCGTCGACCAAGATGTTCAAGGTATCAAGGTCACATATGGTCTCAGCAGATAGTGGGACAGGAGCGGCAAGTGCAGCTAGACCGTATGCGGCATCTCGAGTAGGTGAAGCTGCGCTCTGAGCATATGTCTCATTGTACGAGCCATCTTCAAGGCGCTGGCGTTTGATAGCCTCTGCATGTCTGTTGGGAGGTCCTCGTCGTCGGCTAGGACGTTGGAACGTGCATGGTATATCTAGAGCTGCACAAGACTTGCATGGTGGACCGCTTTCATCGCACTATTGAGTTTGTCAGATGTGTTGCTTGCAGTAAAATTGGTAAAGACTTACTTTGACCTTTCTAATGCTGCAACTGTCGCAAGCCTTTCGCAGACGAGGTTTTGGCTCACTCGACTTCTGCTTGGGCGCGACAAGCGGTGCAAGTGAAGGTGCAGAATCTACGTATTGCTCTTGGTAGGCATGTTGGTCAGGTGGAGGTGGTAACGGTCCTTGTGGAGGTTGCGAAGCATCTTCGTAACCACTTCGCAAGCCAGGCTCGAAAGTAGGATCTCCAGGAAGCTGAGGGTACACCGACGACGACTGCTGCACCGAGTCCGCCATGTTTAGACTCGACTTCAATACGTCGTTGCTGGTAGAATTTCGGGCTTACAACGGTCTTCGGTAGAACTGGGAGAACACCAAGCGCGGCGATGGAGGTCAGTATTTCAACCTGCGCAGGCGACATTTTTAGCGCTAGACCAAGAAGCGCCTAGCGTCAGCACGAACACCACTGTCCATGCCATTGTCACTCACGCGGCGCGTTTGTATAGAGATAACGTCGGGGGTCATTCCTCCGTTGGTGACAGATCAGAGATAGTGTAGCAGAGGAAACCTGTACAATATGGCGTTTGAGGTGAAGAGTTGATATGAGTGGTTTCAATGTCAACCTCAAACGGTGTCCATGGCAGCTTTGCAATTGACCCATGCCGTTCGCACCTGTGTCAACCTCACACTGTGGACTAGGATACTCGTAGCATAGATTGATTAGAGATTAGTATGGTAAAAGCAGGTTATGTTCACGGACACTGGACAATACGAATGTCAGTTGCATATTTTGAGGGTAAAAACACAATACGCATCGGGACGAACTGAAGCTCTATATAGGCAGCTCGTCCACCAGCCTCGTACGCGCAACACTCTGCACAATAAGCGCGAGCACTTTGAACATTTCAGAATTTATAGACGCGTTTCCCAAAGCTGGAACAGAAACATCCGGACTTGAAGAAGCACAAGCATCACGAAAACACTCTTTTTTGTGCTTCGTTTCACAATCAAGCCACCACAAGTCGCTCTCCGCCCCTCTTGTGATTCAGACAACGCGTCTGAGGTGGTAGATCCGGTATCAGAGTCATCCCTATTGGAGCGTAGTTGTCTTGGTTGTCCAGCGTGTATGTCCAAGAAATTTGCGAACGCTCCATAATCTGTGACATATAGTTACAGCAGGAGATATCGAGGTAAGTCGGACTACTTCATCAGTCTTTCCATTCGATTTCCCCTCCAGCATTTCATTGTTGCGAAAGACAGAGTGAATACGAAGGATTATTCAGTTTATAGAAAAAGAAGAAAACAACATTGCGTGGACTGTTGAAACTAGAATATTTCAATAGGTGAACGGCACGGATCATCGTTGTTCCGCTTGATAATATCGCCCTGAAATGACGCACTTAGGACTTCAATGCACGCGCAGGCAGCATATTTCTGGAATTTGCAAGTCTCTAATCTGCTTACAGTTCTGCTTGATGACTTGGGCAAAATGATAGACTGACACAGGTGTTTCTTTTGTGCCTGTGCACTGTATTAATAGCAAACATGCCACCAAAAAAGGCCGGCCGAAACGAGATCAACCCTATCAAAGTCGTCGCCGGCGCAAGCTGGCTGTATCCATTCAAGGCAAGTAGAAATACTGGTGTTCATGAGGTCGTGCACTGACTGTTGTCCAGGGCATTGTCTACTTCGCTATCAATCCTCGTTTCTGGCCCCTGTGGAAAGCTCGCATGACACCAGTCCTCCTCCTCTCGTTCTTCATGTACGCCATGCTATTTACCTTTGCATATCTTCCACAAGTGGCCTTCCTAGCGATTTTCCACGGCCCAGCTGCATGGTTTAATGCCGCCATTCTTACCCTCGGTGAAGGTGCTGCAATTGTTGCCTTACTGTTTGAGGCATTTTTTGTCGATGAAACTCTGGTAGATATCTTCGATGCGGTCCTGATCGATGGTGGTTGTGAAGAGCTGGTCCAGCGTGGAAGAATACTCGATGACTCTGCTCCAAACTCTGTCAAGATGCTAGGAGCCACCACGATTCCTAAAGTCTATAGTCCATTCAGCTTACGGCAGATCGTCGAGTTCGTCGTGCTGTTGCCTCTGAACCTGGTTCCTTATGTTGGAGTACCGCTGTTCCTCATTCTCACAGGTTACCGGGCCGGCCCCTTCCACCACTGGCGATATTTCAAATTCCTTGACTTGACCAAGCAAGAGCGGAAGACAGCTATAAAACGAAGAAAGCTGAAATACACTTGGTTCGGCACATCACATCTGTTGTTGCAGCTCATACCTGGTCTGAGCATGCTCTTTCTGCTCACCTCAGCCGCTGGCAGTGCATTGTGGGTTGTGAAGTTGGAGAAGGAGCGGACTATGCAGGTCGGAGCCACGATACGTCCATCAAATCAGTACACAGACGAACAGGTCTGAATGATATCTATTGTTAGCACAGGGAGCTACCTTGCTCGTTCATCTATGATTAATCGATTGTAGGCTCTTTCCCTGGTTGTGACATACGCCTATACTGGCTTGACCTTGGTGCTTGCACCATGCTCTGCATTGCTCTACCCGAAATACCCGACACTCCTTCGGAGCTCCAGGTCCTCAAAAACTGGAGACCGCTAGTATGGTACACTTTGCCTGTCACGGAGCGTCCTACCGGGGTCGCATGTGCCTTCAGTGGATTGGAATGCGATCAAAGTGCTCGATAACTCCTGTATCCGACCCCACTCGTTAATAAGATCTCAAACAGTTACCTCGGGTATGGAGAACATCATTCATCTTCAGGTTACGGAGAACTGAAAGCAGGCAACTTACGGGCCCTATTCATATCCCTGATAGGTATGAGTGCTTTGATATAGTCACCGAACCATGGCTGAATTTCGATATTCTGTTGAGCCAGCAACATCAGTGAACGTTCTCTTCCCTTCGAAAATTCATGCTTCTTTCTCTCAGTACGTACTTCGCGAAACCAATCACTCGTCTTCGTCCACCCATGCAGAATTCGAACATGTCCCTTGTCATTCGGGTTTTTGGACATCTCACAAAAGATGCATTCTGGGTGTTCACGCAATTTGCGGACCACAGGGACGGCGATGTTGATGTACTCGTCGAGCTTGGAACTGTCGATGTAGACATTCATACTTATGAGCATGCCGTCGCTTGAGCTCGATGTGATGTACTGGCCGATGGGAACCGCCCGGCGTTGTTCCTCAACGAAGGCGGATGCCATTGCGAATGGTTAGTGTAGTTAAGAGAGGTTTGACGTGAGGGATTTGGATTCTATTGAGGTAGTGGGAGAGGTCCGCTGCTCGAGAAAGTCCTACAATCACTCGGCTTTCCCAGATGGGCCGCTTATATACCCCCATTGCCAGAGAGAACAACACAGCGGCCACCAAAAATCCTTAAACCTCGTGCACACATGGGAGCACAGTTCAGCTCGTTTAATCACTTACCCCGCGAGCCACCGTAGACGTTGAATGGAACGAATACTAACTATTTAGGAAGTAAACATAAGCCTCAGCCAAGATCCCTCCAGTACACAGGTGTGTGCATGATTAGGGGGGTGCAGCTGAAAGTGCCTAAGAGTTAGCAACACATGTGAGTGGGGAAACCACAAATTAGCCAATAATAAGCAGGCCGGCGAATACTTTGTAACTGGAGGGGTACTGGTGAGGTTTTTAAGTGTCCGAATGCATTAGCGCTGTTGTCCTCAATAAGCCTGATATAGGACGTTCTATTGGCCAAAAACAGTGGTGCAGAGCTAATGCAGTCGCACACTTAAAAACCTCACCAAGTAGAGAGATCGCGAGCTCGATGCAGATTTCACAGATCTTGGCATTCTCAGAAGATATCCCCGTGTATTCATTGGCGACTCTACCCACGGTGTTCCCCATATCTTCCTAATCGTTGTGCTACCCTCGGTTTCTTATACCATAGCTGGACTCACCGCCCTGGAAGAGGTGATATGTCTGACTAGAGATTTCGGTGTGCTAAAGTTGGGATCGATTGGTCATTATGAAGAAGAACTCGAGCAAATGGTAAGGTCAATAAATGGTCGAATCGCCGAATATAGCTACGCACGCAGTCCATCGCAGGAACAGAAAGTTCTGCAAAATATACAGTCCCGGCCGAATCTTCATGTCCAACTCTATCTCCTACGTCATGTTACGGCCGGCTTGGTCCAGCAGCATAACCTACATATGGAATACAACATCGTCGTGAACTGAGAGAGATCCAACGCACACCCGGAAACAGTTGGTTCGACATGGTTGGTGTCCCTCGCTCAGGTGGCTGTCATACATGCAGAAGACGACGCGTTGGCGTGAGCATACCCTCCATGTTAACCATCAGCTACAGATTCCACTGACATAGTGGAAGTGCGACCAGGAGAAACCCCGATGTGCAAGGTGTTTGACTAATGGACGGATTTGTGAAGGCTACGAACGTTACAACACATTTGTCAACCGGACGGCAGATGGTGTAGTGCGAAGAGCCAGGCTTGAGGAGGCAATACCTGGCGGGCAAGCAACTGTTTTCACGACACCACCAATTTACTCAGCTATACCCTTGAGCAATGCGAATGCAGAGGTAGTGCCGGGGATAATTTCTGACGATATAGAGGTTGCCCACTTCAACGAGTTCTTAAACAGCTACCAACCAAAGTCTCCTTCGAACAGAGACGGCTCCACGCTCATTTGGATGACAGACCTTTGCAGCAGAGAATCCAACACAGATGTTCTTCGGTATGCAATATGCGCTTTATCCACCAGTAACGCTACAGCATCACCCATTCCAGCGACCACAGTTACTGGTCCACAGTACTATGGAGAGGCACTTCGACATCTCCACCTGCAACTAAGCCAAGTTCCAGTCGCTTGCAGCGACGAACTGCTAGCAGCCATCCGATGTCTGATGATCTACGAAGTAAGCATAACGACCAACTTCTCGAGGAAATGCACTAAGATTATTTTCGCGGACAGCTTTTCGAATCAACTACCGGATCAGTCACGGCGTGGAACAACCACCAGAACGGTCTAGTAAGGCTTGTAGCACAACGTGGTCCTACCACCTTCAGCAGTCCTGCAGCGAAAGCCCTGCTCGCAGACATCAGAAACGTCAATGTATGTGCTTTCTCGTGATGAGATGGAATTGACAAAGCTGATAAGTGCTATCTAGGTAATCTCCGCGATCCAGAATGCCAAGTCGTCTCTTCTTGGTGCGCGAGAATGGCAACTCCAAGGGGACATTGAATCGTTGTCCAATGTAGAACAAAAGTACTCTGATCTTGTTCTTGATGTTGCTGCTCTGTACGAACGGGAAGAACAGATTCTCACTTCAGAACAGTCCACACTAGAGCAACTTGAGGATCTTCTCACAAGAATGGATCGAATAGTTATTGATCTTGAAGGACTGTTGCAAATACTCCCGCGGTTCGAACCACTATCTATATCGGATCATGATCTGCCTTTCTGGGACCTTGAGTCTGCGATCATCTATGCGAATATCCAGGTGATGATCCTGGAAGGGTCAATAGCAGTCCGTGAGTTATGTGACCGACTCAACAGTATTGAGCTAAGGTCAGAGCAACAAAAAGCATTGATCGCAAATGTATTGAACAGGTACAGCACTGACGGTGATACCACACTCGCAGCGAATGTCCTCACCGCAGTGGAGTATGCGATTGGAGCTGACATGGGTCTGTATGGCGCTGTGAGATCTCTTTTCCCGGTTAGAATGATGTTGTGCAACCTCCCCAGCAATAGTCTACAATTTGAACAATTCGACACCATCTACAACAAGCTCCACAACCTAGGTCTCCAACACACCAAAGACCTCGACCAGTTCTGGGGTCAACCCGGACACCTCACAAGAACCAAGCGATCCACTACAACACTCCCCTCACTACCATAGCTATCTTCACCCCTCTCAAATATGCTCTTTGAACGCCCTCCCCATCCTCCCAAACTGACTCCTCAAAGCACCAGTATCAGCATCAACAATCGGCCTAACCCAAACCTCCTCCCCACCATCTCCATCAACACACTTAACACTAGTCTGCCCCATCAACAACGGCTGACAATTAACATAAATACTCTCGTATGCGCCCCTCGGCACACAAAACGCCTCATGAAAGAACCCAATATGCATATACCCCGCCTTGACGATCCAATCCCACGCTTTCCGATGCAAATCACCATGCGCAAACTTATTGAGAGCTTCCACATCCCGGAAGTAATAAACCATCATCAACGTGTTGTTCGAGCCCCGTTCGCCACCGCGCCACGGCGACATACCTAGCATGCCGTACTCGTGCGCGCGTGAGATGATCAGGTCGTTGCACGCCGTGAAATGGTCGAGTGTTGTTTTCGCGCCTGGCGCCAGCCAGCCGAGCGCGTGGTTGATTTTGATGCCGAAGTGGAATACGACGATTGGCTCGGCGGCGGGCTGAGATCCGAATGTCGCCGTCTCGGTGTTGGGTAGTTGTGCGCTCGTGCGGCCTGGGAGGACTTTCTTCATGGATGTTGCTTGATGAGGGTTGCGGGTGAGTTGGAATAACGTTGTGCTGAGGGCGTAGAGGGTTAGGGATGCAGCGGGGAGGAGGGCGAGGTTCTTGGGTAGGAGGGTTGAGAGCGTGATTTGGAGGAGGGATCCTAGGAGGAGGAGCGTCGGGAGCGTGAAGCTGTCTTTTGCGAAGAACTGTGTTTTTGGTTATCAGATATGAGATTTTTGTTGAGGCTTGATTAGGTTGGGCGACGAGAGGGTATCTGTTAGAAAGGGAACGCAACGCAGCGCAACTTACAGTAACGATGTCGAAAGTGTCCGGGTGCTGGGTCTTGCTTGGGCTGACAAGACCCTTGAATTCTGCAGGTGCCATTTTTTCTTGGGCAAGTAGAAAAGTTGATGATTGTATGTTTCTGTATGCGAGGCGATTGCAACGTTGATAGGACTTGGGGTTAGTTTTTCTAAAGTACAACCTCTGCTACTCAAATTCCGGTTACGTAGTCGGTGCGTCCAGAATTTATTTGTAGCTTTCCAATCCAGGACCTAGGGAATGGTACAGGACTACAAGTGTAATATATACAAATTGCTTCCTTATCGAGGATTACACTACTGTAGTGCAGCAGATGACCAGACTTTCGTGAGGGGTTTCAAGTCCTAGGTAGATTCCAAGTTATCATTCAGCCGTTGTACGAGTGACATGTTCTGTACAGTACCAATTATGTATCTAGATACTTGGTTCCATCCCCTAAGCCTCTCGGCTAGAGTAGCGCAGAAGCCATCCGTGCCACGCATAAGATCGACACGATCCCAGGAGCTGATTGGTGCGCGCTCTGTGCTGTACTTGATTCGTGATTTGTAAGCACAAGTAGAAAATGTCCTATTGGATTGATCTCTCCGTGTGAAAGATTGTGGGTCGACTTCGCTAGAGTAAGGTAGCATGAGTTTTGCAAAGTCACCAGGTACATGTGCCAGATGGGAGGTTCGTTTCTGCCGTATACTGTATCGCAAGGACTGTGGCTCACGGATCAGACCTGCGCTGTACGATGGATGTGCTGGAGCGTGCCTAGGTAGCAGCGTGAGTATCACCTGCTGTTTGTGGATGTGGTGTATTGTCGTGTAGTGTGGTGTGGTATAGCGTTCATATGTACAGTAGTATGCTGTGGGGGAAGTACACATGTGGTGAACTGCTGGAGCTGCGCTAGTCCAAATACAGGGGTTAATGTTCGAACGCGCTAGAGTCGTTGGGGCCTAGGTTCGATCATCGATCGTGAACTTCGGATATCGGTTGGGATTGGTGAAGATTGAACTACTTGTACGTGCGCACGTGCGGATGTAACATGTGTAAATATGTAGGCAGGTAGGTGCGACACCTAGCTAGGTAGGTCGCATGAATGTGTCAGTGTGTTTGGTACTTCGGGTTGATTGCATCGGTGGTAAGTATTGCACTGTAGGGTGTGCACTGATTTGTGGATGGTACCTCTGGATTTACTGTGCTGTATCTTCAGTGGCTAGAATGTGGATAATAGAGAGAGAGAGATGTCATGGATGACGGTAGACAGAGATAGGGCATCGGTTCTTACCACTTCGAATCCTGTCTAGCAAGATACGAAATCTCGAACTTGGTGGATAGTGTTGAGCTCACTATATGGCGTGCTCTGTACTGACTAGTGAATATAGCAATCTTGTTCGTGCTTCTTAAACCTCCCCTACATAATCTCAGTATATCAGGAACGATATGGAGAGCTCTATGAGGATCGCACCTTCCTATTGCTCAACTACCTTGATGAGTGACTAACTGACGCATCGGTGTGAAGCAACCCGAGCGCACGAGCTGGACGTATCAAGCATGAACCAACCATACACCGCCTGCCTTGTTTGCTGATGATCATGGCGCGTATGCGTTTGTTCTCAGACTACTCAGGTCATATCAAGCCTTACCGTCATTTTGAAGCATCCCTCCATCCTCCTCTTCAACCATACCCGCCTGGTTCATATTCATCGCACGCTTCCTCGCCTTCGCATTTTCCCTCCATGTGTAACTCTGCAATCGTATCTTATCCTTCCGCGCAGCCTCCCGATCCTGAGCGTAGACCTCTTCAGCCAATGCACCTCCCGCTGCGAGTTTTCGTGCTCGGTCCTCCCTCTCGTACTTGATTGTTCGCCAAGAGTGGAGAGTTCTCTTCACATGACCTGGCCAAGCAGGATCATCAACTTGACTACTTCCAACATTTTGAGGTCTAATTGTCTCGCCCTCATACATGGCGTAGGAGTCCGTGTCAATTAAGCCATGTTGTGCTTTTTGAATCATCTGCTCAGTCTCCCAGCTGAAGACCTGCTCCTTAAGCTGTTCCACGACTTGCTCTCTGAGCTTCTCGGCTTCCACTTTCGCATTTGCTCCAGGATCAGAGTCTTCAGTATCATTGATCTTAGTGTGTTCTACTGACTCATGTGAAGTAGTCTTTCCATCGGTAGCCTGAACTACTTGACCGGTGCTGACCAACTCGCTGGCGGGCTCCGCAAACTTTTGCCGCTCCAAAGCTAGTCGTCGTTCTTGGTTGTACGTTGCGAGGTCGGCATAGCTGCAAGTGTCCTTTGGCAAGAATAGCGTCAACCCGAACTCATCGTCCTCAGTCAATACCTCCCGACCATGAGGTCTAGCCTGTACAATGCCAGGTTCTGGCTCATTGATGTGATTTGTCAGCGCGACGTTGTTCTCCTCCAAGATAGCTTGATGAAGTGGACCATGACCTTGTGTACGAAGTCCTTGCCTGGGTACAGCTCTTGGCAAATGCGTAATGGTAGACGTGTGCAATATTTCGTAGCCAACATAATCAGGATCCGGAAGGTCTTCACCATAGACAAGATTGAAAAGTTTGAGAGCGCGTTTGAGCTTGGCAATGACTTCTTGCTGAGCCACTTCATCGTTCTTGTAGCTTCCGCCTTCATCCATTTTTCCATCCTCGGTTCTCTCGGTTGACGATGGTGTTTGTAATCTCCACACGTTTGAAGCTGCAAGACGGCTCAAGTTTCTGTCGTCGCTGGTCGTCTTGAAGAAAATCCTTGGCTGCTGCACATTGGTACTCAAACGTTGTCTCCGAGGTGCATCTTGTGTCGATATCCTGATGTTGGACGACTCGCTATCTTCATCTGATTCTTCCTCTTCTTCCTCGTCGCCATCGTTATAGTGATGAGTAACTTGCTGCAGATTGAGATTAACCTCGGTAAGCATTTTTTGCTCTGCCCGTAAATCCGGATTGGACGATTGAGCTTTAGGGTCAACGCTAGGTGGTTTTGGCCTGCTTCCATTCTTCCTTCCATTTCTGTTTCTGTTTCTTGCTTGACCGAACCTATGAGATCCTGAGTTCTTTGTTTCTTCGAAATCTTGATATCGGCCGTTGCATCGAATGAGCCACGTGGCCAGAGTTTTAGCACGCGCCAAGGAGAAACCTGTCTATTGTTAGCCATGTTTGTTTCACAGCCCAACTGAATTCTTACCCCTATTCTGCAAAGACTCCACAAGGTTTTTGCGTCTCCACATGTCATACAAGTCCATCCGGGTCAACTCGTTCATAGGGATCTGCATACCATTGTTCAATAACAGGCTCGCTCTCGGTGATAAGGTTCCCTCGTTGAGTCAGACCAAATTTTGCAGCACGTCGAGGAGTAATCGGACCAGGTTGCTGACGCAGCTCTATTGAAGGAATCTCTTCTTCTTGGTTATCATTATCATCACCACTGTCATCCTCGAAATCAGAATTGGAGTCTACATGAACATTACCTATGCCAGGTATTGGTGAAGATGACAAGGGGTCGCTACCGTCAACAGCCGGTGGACTTCTCAAACGTCGTCGCTTGGCAGCAGACAATGCGCCATGAGTCTTCGATGGTGACGATTGTCGACGTTTGACTGGTCTACCTTTTCTCGGTCTGCTAAGGGCTTTTCTTGCTAGCACTGGTTGAGCAGTTGCTGGTCCTGGTGATTCTTTCTTGATCTGTAGGGGTTTTTTCACTCTCGACTTAGCTGACGACTTGGCATTGTCTTCAACAGAAGCTGAGATCGAAGCTGGAGTAGAAGTCTTATCTTCGAATGGTGTCACTGGCTTCCGCACTCGGCTACTTCTTCTGACCATTTTGATTTAGTCGGCTGTATCGCACTGAGAAGGAAGGGAAAGTGCGCGCATTTTGTATGTTGACACACAGCTAGTGAAGATATCTGCCTGTAGTGGTTGTTTACCTCGTCACTCTGCACAGCAACAGAGCGCGTTTGTCTCGCAGCCTCGTCAATCCAGTGCTCTGCAGTTTGCGAAGCAAAATGAAGCGAATACATCCAATCATGGCGCAAATGATGAATATATCCTTCCGACATGTCACTCCTATACACTAGAATGTGTCAGTTGGAAAATGGAGATGACACATCTGCCGCAGGTGTT
>Ga0181465_101069_pt1 | contig 11777 bp, 9 predicted proteins | sample InSIn3gowninarea_FD_119076 | JGI IMG/M metagenome (GOLD analysis project Ga0181465, IMG submission 119076) | Clean room microbial communities from NASA Spacecraft Assembly Facility at Jet Propulsion Laboratory, Pasadena, California, USA -... ... | reverse complement strand
ATTATGGAACTCCAATGATTGAGAAAACCTAGGAATATGTTACCTGCCATTTAATGTAGATTCCTAGTATTGGGGACCAAATCCACTAATCAAGGGATTTTGGTGGGGAAAGCTTCCTCCATTCATGGGGAATGATTCCTATTCATTTTTTATAAGTATCAAGTTGAATTTTCCTCTAGGGATATATTTTCATTAGTGTTACTATGGAGAGAACTTGTATTTCTGCAACTCCATTTTATTTTCTTGCAGGGATGTAATTGTGTTGATGAAAATAATGAAGATTGGTGTCATATTCAGCTTCTAAATCTTGTTCTTTTCTGTGGGTCTCTGAGTTTCCTTGGGCTTGGTCATCCTCCTAACTTGGTTGGATTTTGCATATGTAATAAGAGTTATCTTCCTCTTGTATTTCATGAGTATTTATACTTGTTATTATGTGGCTTGGATGGTTATTCTGTTAATGTAACAATTTTGGTTATATGCTAGTTGTAAGCATGTTTTTATGGCGGAGTTTAGTTATGGCTATTATCATGTATTGATTAGTAAATGAATGGTTAATTAATGTATGACCTAATAGATGATAATGCAACTATTATGAGAGGGCATCAAACCTTCTTGACGATTCTTAGATAAGTATGAGATCCCTATGTTCAAATATGTAATTATGACATGTAGATTACATGTTTAAGATGTTTTTGACAAAATGTCTATCATGAATAGGCCTTGTTAGGTCAAGTTCTTATCTAAGTTTTCTGTTAGTGGCTTTGTCCTGGTGTCATTCATTATTCTGGAAAGTTTCATCAAGTTTAGGGCAATGGTATGGAGATTAGCCCTGAAAAAGTGGCTTAGATTTCACAGTCGCAAGCACAAAATTGGGTAGAAAAGATTGCTTTCGCTCCCTTATAGGCTTATGCATGTGACATGAGGGTTACAATCGAGTTTAGATAGTGTTATGATAGTGTCTAGGAGTCTAGACTGGTGAAAAAAGAAGTTTAACTTAGGGTTTGAGCACCTGGAAGGGTGATTTAGTTCTTGGGGGTCCTATAGCTCCCGAGGAAGGTCAATAAGGTTTCATTTTGTCGACTCCATTTCATTAAGGTGATCTAGGAGGTCGGGTCATGCCATAGTAGCCCTCAGCTCATGTTTACCCCGACAGACCTATGAAAGTGGGTAAATGTGGGAGGGGTAGTTACAACTTCCAACATTGGTTGTGAAGATTGGATGGGATCAAAGTTCAAGTTGACATTAAAAACAATTAACAACCCATGTTAGGGAGGGTGCAATGCTAGAGATCAATGAGGAGTGATTACTTACTAGAGAATGACATCACTTGAGAGCTAATTGGAGGATGAATTTGGTCATAATATCCACCCCTTTCTACAATGTATGATTAGGATAGTCATTTTCTTGGGGAGCTAAGTATGTTTTGATGGGCCCACCAACCCAAAATTATTATTATTAACATCATGGAATTATGAATGAGGTGTAGCTCTCCCAATCATCATATAAAACACATAAGCACCCATCAAATTCAGATGCTTATTTTTTGACAACTTAATTTACAATATTGTTAAACTACGCTCTAACTTGAAAGACAAATATCTCTTTTAAAAATATATATAAATTAAAAAATAAGGAGAAAAAAAATTACCCATTATGAAATTCAAATGTTAATAATCAAATTTGATCATTAAAATTATATTTTTCATAAATTCTCTTAAAACCTTTATTCCTTAATAAATTACAAATACTCCCCTTCATTATTAATTACTCCCCTAAATTACTCTATGCGACCATTCTATTTGAATGAGAAAAAAATAGGTGCTTTTAGATCCTCCCAACATTAATATAGTATTAAATTAAATTAAAGATGGCTGGAGTTATGTTGTTTCAAAAAGAGAGTATAAAAAAATGAATATGTTCAAACTTGACAATATTCTTTTCCTCAAAATTTTGAATTGGATTCTTATAAGTGAATGAAAAAAAAACTTATTTCAATATGGATGAATGATTTTAAGTTTGTCTCTTTTTTTGGTAGTGTGACAGTGGAAGGGATTATTTATGTTGATGAAGTGAAGAGAGGAATTATAAGGTTATGATGAAACTAGGATGTCTCATATATATATGGATGATTTTAGGTTTTGTCTTAGTGCGGTAGTGGAAGGGACTATTTATGTTTTTGAATTGAAGAGAATATTTATAAAGTTAGTTATGAGAATTAGGATGTCCTAAATTAATGATATGTTAAAGTTTTTAGAATAGTTATGGGTGAAATTTTGTATAATTTTTTTTTTTGTAATTTGATAAAATAAAAATATGTTTCGCTACATTAATAGGTATAAATTTTTTTGATTTGTTAACATTCAATAATTTGGATTCTTTTTACATGTTTTAAGCTTCACATTGCTTAGATGAAGTAGACAAAATGATCTTAAGGGGTATCATTGAGGATTAGTAGGAACCCACACATTGTTGGACCCCTCTCAAGTTGCCTAAGGTGGTTGGCCAATGTGCACAATGATCCGTTAAAAGAAATTGGAGAAAGATAAAGAGAGTTGAGGTCAAAACTGAACTATAGAAATAGATAAATAAGGGGTCAAAAAGACAAGATAGAGTGATTGTAGGGAAGAGTAGACATAACAAAGAGGCTCAACAAGAAGTGAAACAAATATCATAAGATTAAATGTAATAGAAATCCAAGGTAAATCATGTGCAATTAAAGCTTAATAAATGGAGGGAGGCAATGATAGTGGCACCATTCATTCTGGAAGATTTGGGGGCCATGCCATCATTAAAAAATATGGATAACTCTTCTCAAGTAGGGTGCAGTCAGGGTTGGAGTTTAGAAGCATGGATCACCTCTTGAATTGTATTTTACTTGATCCTTATCTATGATGATGGGTTAGTGATTTTTTCATTGTATTGTATGACCAAATTTCCCAGTGATTGGTAAGTTTGTTGCAAAATTCCATCCATAGATGAGATGCCAAAGACTAATAAGGAATGATCGCTTGTCGAAGAATGACATCACCTAACCACCAACGGGAAGATGACTTTGGTTATAGTATCCATCTCTTTCTGTATTGCTATAATTGGGACAATGATTTTATTGGAGACCTTGGCTCACTTCTATGGGCCCATAATCCTAAATGATGATTATTAACATCACGGAGTTGGGAGCAACATGCAGTTTACTTAAACATCTAATAAAACATGTGATCACTTTATAGGTTCATGAGATCCTTTATTGCCCATTGAATCCACAAGGTTATTGAAGCACCCCTTAACATTAAATAATGACACCTCCTTATATGAATTGAGAAGAAGTTTTGTTTTAAGGAAATTGTGAGTCAAAGAAGGGGAAGAATAAGCTTTTCCTTGTTATAAAGGCTCAAATTATGATGGTTGAGTTTCTATTCAAGCAAATCCCCCCCCTAGTGAAATCATCTAAAAGCTTCACTCCTTGATAAATTCCAAGTGCTTCCACTTTTAGTGTCCTTCTTTATTAACATTAACTCTCCTCACTCTTGTATCTTTCACACACATAAAACATATTATGAGAGTTAAAAAAAAAGAAGGTCAAGCACCTTTTTAAGCTACTCACACAAATTACACTGACATTTTATTATGGTGACAACATCTGTTGTCTCCCTAATACTAATAAGGTTTACATACACTTGTAAAATATTGTTCATGCAAGTTTAGATCATCAAAAAATCAAATATATATATATATATATATTTGTAAGTCAGATGATTATATTAAAGTACAAAATAGTTTACAAAAATTCTGCTCAGGGCAGAACGAGGCCTTAGATGAAACCATACTCCAAAAACAGACCTCAAACCCATTAAACGAACAAAAACTGAATGCTCACCACGCAGGGTGGCCATACTAAGAGAAACGACGAACAAAAACTGACTGCACACCACGCAGGGTGGCCAAACTAAGAGCAATGACGAAGAAACCAAACAGTTGCTGAAACAAGAGCAGCAGCAAAGATACATTAGAAAATGACAAAATTCTGCTGCATGAGAGAAAGCACAGGAAAACAAAGAAACACAGGCACAGGCAGACTACTGCGGCGGCATGCCAATGTGGCTGATGGTGTCCAGCCCCACTTCCAGGACATGTTTGTCCACCCTTTCCTGAATAGACTGCAGGCTATGAGTATCCCTCGGCTGAGCTTGCTGCTTGCTGGCATGGTGCGGCGGATTTGAGTTGATAGTCTGCCTCAGCAACCTGATGAGCAGCGTGAGATTTTTGTTGACCGTTTCCGCCACCTCGTGAGCAGCCGAAATTTTGAAGTCCAGAATTTTATATAACTCACGCAATTGCTCCAGGTTGACATCTGTGGTTGATTTACCCTTGCTAGAAGACGGTGAACAGCTATCCTTAGAATCCAGGGCTCTTGCGAGCAGAGTCTTAAGCTTCCAACTTTCAGCCTGCGTTCTAACAAACTGTGTGGCTCTCTTTGAGGGAGTGCCCGGGTCGGGTAACCAATCCACCTCCCCAGCAATTTCTTCCTCATACCACTGAACAGTTTCCTCTTTGACCGACGCTTCCAACTCAGCGATCTTGCGCTTTCTCCTGGCCGTCGTGCGGGTCTCATAAATCTTTTGAGCCGTGTGGAGCTCCCGGTTAGCATTAATACTCCTGCAGTTGCCCGAATCCATGTTGCTACCCCGATCGATTGTTCGCCAACGCACCCAGTCCCAAGAGAAGCAAGTGACAGAGAGTAAGTTCACAGCGGATATGTTGGATCCGGAGCAAAGGCTCCCTGTTAAATAGATCTCCTTCAGCTGATTGCCCATAGTGCACCTGCCCTAAATTAACTTAGTGGCAGTACCATCACCATTATTACCTTTCAGACCTGTGATGCCCGAGTGATGCCTTCCAGTTGAGAAACGATTATTGCCGTTATTCGCCTTCGTGCTGATGTGCCATTTGTCCTTCCTTATTAAACTTCGGCGGCGATGTTCTCTGCCATCTCCACTATCAAGGGATTTTCCTCTTTTCCCCGTATGTTGCCATAAATGCCTTCTCTGCACCTGTACCATCGTCCAGCACCTTCGAACAGAGCACATCGCAATACCGGTCTTTTCCATCTACTACAACCGTTAAAACTACTCCTTTTTCGGTTAATCCCGGCCGGCGTTGTCGAGGTCTCGTTCTGCCAGCTATCGACATCTCTCCTGGAGGTCTGGGCAGTCCACCTGTTGCCAACAGCTGTCCCAAACCTCGTCCTGGTTGTCAATGCGTAGTTTGCCAAGTAGTCAACAAGCTCATTAGCCTGACGTCTAACTGCCTGGAACACTAACCCGTTCATTCCGACCATCAATCCTGCGATGTTCTCCGTCACCTTGGCAAGCCTCCAGTGCTTCGTCGTGCGACTCTGATTTGTTCCTCCCTGGATCTTCTTAGCCACTGAAATCACCAGAGAAGAATCTCCTTCAATAATCACCTTGCTAGTCTGTAAGTTCCTCAGAATTCTTAGCCCCTGTTCCAGTGCCGCGAATTCCATCTCATTATTTGTGCTTTCTCCAAGCTCCCTACAGTAAATGTGATGAATTTCACCGACCTGGTTCCTAATGACTCCACCAATGCCAGCCTGCCCGGGATTTCCTCTTGACGCTCCGTCAAAATTAAGCTTTAAGCCTTCTTCCGGTGGACACTTCCAAATATTCAATTGCGAGTTCGGTTGCTTCTGGAGATTCGGCGACATGCTACTCTGGTTTACAACTAATTGGAAGCGCCTCAGAATGAGTAAGTCTCGCTCTGAAAGCTTCTCTTTAGGGTCTACTTTGCACTTTGTTTGTATGAGCTGTTTGATGTTGGTTAATATTATTTCTTTCGCGAATTCCGTGTTCCTGCACTCATCCTGGAAAATCCTTCTATTACGTTCTTTCCATACTGTCCATAATAAAAACCCAGGCATTATTTTCCAAATGTTGTTAACCCTTTGGTTGTTGGAGAAGATACTTCGCCAATTCAGGATGGTGTTAAAAATTGACCCTCTGTCTCTGTTGGTAGCGCAGAGAGTACCCTCCATCCAGCTCCATAGATGATTCGCCCATTCACAAGAATTGAAGAGGTGGTTGATGGTTTCTTCCTCCTCTCGGCACATCGGGCATCTAGACGGGCCTATGAAACCTTTGTTTCTTAAATTTTCACACGTTAAAGTTCTATTCTTCATTAGGAGCCAAAGAAAGGTTTTGATTTTCGGCCAAAATAAGTTGTCCCAAACTTTGTCATACCATGGAACTGCCTCCTCTTGCTCAACTTTTTCTATGATATCTCTTGCTTCCTTTAATGAAAAGTCCCCATTTCCTCTCATTCCCCATCTCAATTTATCTTGTTCCTCTGTTTGCCGAATCATACGTTTTTGCAGTTTGTCTCTGATTTGCTTCATAATTTCATCTTCTTCCCTATTGTTGTGATTGTTGAGATCAATCCATTTCCTCCAATTGGGGTCCCTGTTGGCTGGAGTCCAATAATGGTGGACTATGAACTTCCCTGCATTCTGGTGTAACGTTTTGAGAGGCGTTAATTCAGGGTTGTCCAGTTTTGGGCACTGCTACCAGGCATCTTCCCAGAACAACGCCTGCCTTCCATTGCGAATTTCCTAGAAACAATTCTCTTGCACGATGTTCCTGTTTTTACGCGCCAAGCTCCAAATGGGAGAGCCTTCCGGGACCTCTTGCAGTCTGATGATATCTTGAATATGACAGTTTGGGATGTATTTTTCCTTCCAGAATCTTTCCCAAGGCAGATTCGGCTCTTTGATCCACTTCCACCATAATTTAGCTCCACATGCGATATTGACAGTTGAAGGATCCACTAAGTTAAGCCCCCCTCTGGCTTTCGGCTTGCAAATTTTATTCCAGGCAACAAGCGCCCATTTAATCTTGTCCCCTTTACCATTCCACAGGAAAGACCTTTGGATATCTCTAATTTTCTGTAGTATTCCTTTCGGAGCTGGTAGCATTGATAGAAGGTACTACGGAACTGCTTGTAAAACTGCCTTGGTGAGGACAAGACGACCCGCGAAGTTTAAGGCTCTGTTCGTCCAGTGCTTGCATTTCTTTTCCATATTGGCTATTACCTTTTCCCAATGCATTTTTTGCCATGGTCTTAGGGTTAGGGGAGCCCCTAGGTATCTCAATGGCAGCTTGCCTATTCTGAATCCAAGAAGATGAGACAGGTGAGCTTGAACAGTTGGGTGAGTATGGAAGAAAAACATCGTTGACTTGGAGAAATTGATTTCCATTCCGGAGGCTCTGCTGAAAAGGTCTAAGATCTCTTTGTAGGCCAGAGCCTCTTTTATAGTGGGGGTACCATGAAGCATGGTATCGTCCACGAACTGTTGATGAGTGGTTGCTGGAACCGCTCTGAATGGTTGAAGACCCTTAATTATGCCTTCAGTTTTCTTTTTGGTTAAGATTCTGCTCAAACCCTCCATGAGGATAACAAAGAGAAATGGAGACAGGGGATCTCCCTATCTGATTCCTCGAGATGGATAGAAGGGCTCGGAAGGAGCTCCGTTAACGAGGATCGAAAGACTTGATGATTTAATGAGGGCTAAAATCCAGTTTATCCATTGTCTACAGAAACCAAAAGCCTCCAGAATGGCTTTTAAGTAACTCCAACTTACCTTATCGTATGCTTTGGATAGGTCGAGTTGCAACAGCATTCCTGCCTCCTTCCTTGAGTGGAGAGTGTGAATCATCTCCTGAGCTAAGAGGATGTTATCTAAAATTTGTCTGCCTTCGACATAGCCCGATTGTTCTTCCGAGATGATACCTGGAAGAATCGGCTTCAATCTGTTGGCTATGACCTTAGAAATTATTTTGTAGATGACATTGCACAGGGCTATAGGTCTGAACTTGTCTAGGGTGTTGGCCTCCTCCACTTTAGGGATAAGCCACAAAGGTTGAGTTGATGGATTTTAGAATGGACCCCGAACATTTGGAATCCTCTACTACATCTCGCACTTCCTGCTTCACAATGTGCCAACATGCTTTGTAGAAGTTGATGGTGAATCCATCCGGCCTTGGAGATTTATCGTTAGGCATACTTCTAACAGCCTCCTCTACCTCTTCCATTGTAATTTCCCTGCAAAGTGCCCAATTCTGATCAGAGTTAATAGATTTCGGGACTGCTTTTAAAAGTTCCTTGATGGCTTCCTCCCTGTTTGATTGTGGTTCCTGGGCTATAGCCTGGAAGTGTTCGCGGAGCAGTGCACTTGTATCATTGTGATTCTTCACTGGCTCCCATTCTCTATTTCTCATCTCAAGAATTCTATTTGCACTCCTGTAGTCTAGAGCAGATCTGTGAAAAAACCTAGTGTTTTTTTCACCCTCTTTCAACCATTGAATCCTTGATTTTTGCGTCCACAGGATTTCTTCTTGCTTACATCGGTCATTCCATTGTTGAGTTAGACTTTTCTCTTGCTCTGCAAAGTCCTCATCATTGTTCCCTTTGGCCCATTCTTTGTGGATTTGTTCCAATTTTCCTTCTATCCAGATTTTCTCCTTAAAGATGTCCCCAAAGTCCATCTTGTTCCATTCTTTTATTTTGACTTTGATGTTTCTGAGCTTCTTTTGAAGTTGAAAAATTTTGGACCCTCTTCCTTCTAAAGGTTTCGACCACCATTTTTCCACCAGGTTAATGAAATTAGGGTGCTCCAACCAAAACTTTTCAGACCTGAAAGGTTTGTTCCTTGGTGTTCCCTGAACTTCAACTATGAGTGATACTGGCCAATGGTCTGAGCCTCCGCTAGGGAGTATGTCAGACTCCAAAGTGATGCCTTCCATTATGATATTCTCAGAGATCAAAAATCTATCCAGACGGGAGGCGATCATCCTATCCCCCCCTCTTCTGTTGTTCCAAGTAAAGTTTCCACTCTTGGGGAGAATATCTACCAATTTATCGATGTCAATGAAGCTGGTGAAGGCCTCTGCATCCTTGTTTAGTCTACGAAGACCACCTTTCTTCTCCAAAAGATTGGTGATCATGTTGAAATCTCCCCCTAGAATACATTTAGATCTAGGATATCTAGCAATAAGTTTGTTTAACGAATTTATGAACCTTATTTTGTCTTCTAATCTTTGAGGACCATATACATTAACACATAAGAAAGAATTGGAATTACCTGTAGGTTGAGCTACCACAACAATGAAATGTCGGTTCGCCTCTGCCGAGAGCACTTGAATGAATTTAGAATCCCACAGCAGAGCTAGGCCGCCTTCCCGTCCTTCACTTTCTATTTCTAGATAACTAATACTCCTTCCAAATTTCTTGTGAATCTTGGACATGCTTGAGTTGCTACATTTCGTTTCTTGTAGGAACATTATGTCTGGATTAAACTTTTGAAACAACCGCTTCATTACTCTATGCTTCACTAGCCCATTGAGCCCTCTTACATTCCAAGATATGATCTTCATAGGTAACTAGTGGTTTATTGATAGGATGGGAAGGCGTTGAGCGCCTTCATCTTCCCTGAATTAATCATTATTATGCCTAATTCCTGCAGCTCTTCACCACTTGTTCTGCGACCTCTTCTTTTCTTCTGTTTAGTACTCGATGTGTTCCAATACAAACTCTTGGAATGGTGACCACTGCCTTTTGCTATACCTAGTTTCCTGCTTTGCTTTTCTATTTCTGCTTTCTGCCGTGCTATGAATAGGTCATTAACTTTTTTTATTTCTTCCTCTGGTGCATTCTCAATACCTTGAGTTTTCCAGTTTTCAGCTATAACTGGTAGATTTATTCCTTCTCTGGCCAATGCCTCCTCCAACTCGAAATCCTCACTCCCCCCATCGCTTGTTAACATATCTATGTTCTCCTCTGGTTCGACTGGTTGCTCCTGCATTTGGACCTCATTGTTATTTTTGTCCTCTTTCATTCCTTCTCTAGTTCCTTCCTCCTTCTCCTCACTTCCCTTTTCTGATGTTAGGGTTCTGAGTCCTTCATCTGAGTCTGTCTCTGAATCCAGAATTTCGAAGGCATTGCTAAACTTGTTTCTGTCTATCCCTGCTTTGATTGCTCTTCTCCTATTGGCTCTCTGCTTGTACTTCGGGGTTATGAAGCTACTTCTGCCTTTGTCAGCCTGCTCCGTTTTGGTGTCCTCTTCCTTCCTGTTCATTGGGCATTCCCTTATTAGATGCCCATGCTCGTGACATTTACGGCAGCGAAATGGGATCTGCTCATAGTCTATGGTCTTAAAGTAGTCTTCATCTCTATACTCAAGCCATAACCCCTCATGCAGGGCTCCTGAAACATCCATTTCAACACATATACGGGCGCACGAAGTATATTTCTTTTGCATTGTAGCCTCCGAGGCTTTGATGAAGGTTCCCAAACGATCTCCAATCTGTTTGAGTGCATTTAAACCCCAGTAATCTATTGGGAGAGAAAATAGACGAATCCAAACAGGGACTTGAGTAAAGGATTCTTTCTCTGGAACAAAGTTTGCCTTCCACGGCCGCATGTACAGCCCAGCCGAGGCCATGAAATATGGGCCTCCGTCGAAGATCCTGTCCTTGTCTTCTAGGCTAGTGAATACAACTGTGAAAAAATCTTTGGCTCCCAGATGTAGTTTAACATCCCCTCTGGGCTTCCAATGTTGTTTGAGCCACTGACATAAGGCCTTCTCAGTTGGCCACATACCCATGAACTTACAGATTACTGCATACTCTGTCATGTGGTCCCGATATGCTTGAATCTCTGGATCCGTGATTATTACCCTGAGATTATCAAGTTTGATTGGTTTGCAGCTCCCATTCGCTGACTGTTGCTTGGTGGGACCCGAGCTATTGTCCCCTGTCGTTTCTTTGTTTTTCCTCTGGTTGTTTGTATTCTCCTTGCCTTCCTCTGACTGTTTCTCCTCTTTCTCTGCCGGGTTTTGTTCTGGAATGTTTTTATTATAATTGTCTTCCAGCCCTTCCTTCTCCTTTCCTCTGACTTTTGTACTGCTATCAAGATTCTTGTCTTCTACCTATTTTTTCTTCTTGTTTGTCCCGCCATTTCGATTGACTCCATCATAGCATGGGATTTTGTCTCCTTCCCTTCCTTCCTTCGACTATTTATGCATTATTATTTGTTTAAAAGTTGGGGTTCCAATGGAGCCCCCTACCTCCATTCGGTCGGTCAGCTTCTGACCTTTTCTTAACAACTCTGCCAACCTGGATCTGTGCACTTCCAGGTCTGAAGCACTTGCAGAGATTCAGAAACCCTCAAATCGCCCGTCCTTGGTTTTCCCCACTCAAATCAAAATTATATTTAAGGATAAGGCTAAATTTCTTTTATTTGAGCATGGAGCAATGTGGAAGTTATTATGTACATCAATATGTTCGATTAAGCCATTGAGGGTAGTGTCTAATCCTTTTCAACTTATTTGAGAAAGTGTTGCTTAAATAATTATTTTATTATTTATCAGACATATTTTCTAATGAGTTTTGCTCCAAATATGATCTTGGAAGATCCTTGAAATACTCAAAGTTCAAAAGTCCTAGATGCTCATGAAACCAATGCCAAGTCAAAGAGCTCGTCGCATTAATTCCGATAGTATATTTGGTTTCGAAAATGGCCTCATATGAGTGAGAAAAGGAGTTTTGAAGTTATTGTCAAAGGCAAAAAAAAATGGGCCTTTGCAGCCTAAGTGGTCATCTCACATCATGGCATGTGGCGGTCAAAAGTCAATGTAGGTGGCCTGCAAAGTGGTCATCTCACATCATGGCACGTGGCGGTGAAAAGTCAATGCAAGTGGCCTGTAAAGT
>Ga0181465_101068_pt1 | contig 11785 bp, 8 predicted proteins | sample InSIn3gowninarea_FD_119076 | JGI IMG/M metagenome (GOLD analysis project Ga0181465, IMG submission 119076) | Clean room microbial communities from NASA Spacecraft Assembly Facility at Jet Propulsion Laboratory, Pasadena, California, USA -... ... | reverse complement strand
TACAACATTCTGAAAAGTTATTGGTTGATTCAGTATTTGTACAAAGGAGATTGATTGTTGCAGATCTTTGATTGATATTCATGGATCCAGTCTGAAAATTTATGAAACGTGGTCCCTGGAAAAAAAGAGAAGGTTGAAGCCTTCTGTAGGTCAGCACCTACGTACTAGTACCTCAGCTAGTACAAGAGTTAAGGGGGTTGTAGCTCCCTTCCAGGAGAATCTAGAGAATGAGAGAAGGTTGTAGCCTTCTACAGGTTGAAGCCTGTGTGCTGGTATAAGATTACACCAGTACAAAATCATTGTAAAAAGAAGTTTCTAAATGAAAGAAGATAGAGACATATTGCAGCAGGTGGTTTTCACCCACATTGGGTTTCCACCTTATATCTTGTGTTCTTTTGTGTGACTATCTGCTCAACTTTTTTGTTCCTTCTTACTGTTATATGGTTCTGACACACAGATTAATGATTAGCATCTGAAGAATAAATTAAATTATAAGTCTGGAATTTATACGCGAGTTTCATTGGTCAGAGTTGCGTATACACACTATTTTCATTTACTGAAGTAGCGTATACAAATCTTTGTATAAATTGAAAAAGAATTTGACTTAATAATACTGATTCACCCCCCCTCTCAGTATTATTTTCAACAATTGGTATCAGAGTAGGTCCTTCAGGAGAAGCTTGATCGCTTGAAGGAAGATCTATCATCATGAGCAACTACGAAAAAGAAGCATCAATCAGGCCACCAATTTTTGATGGGAGAAACTTCGTCTATTAGAAGGTAAGAATCACTGCCTATCTTCAATCTCTAGGTATAGAAGTTTGGGATATTGTGGAAACAGGATACACATTTTCTTAAGCAACTCCTACAGATACGACTGGTAAGAAGCAGTATGAAACAAATGCAATGGTTGTCAATACCCTATTAGGAGTCTATCTCAATCAAAATTTGTCAAGGTTATGCAGCTCAAAATCGCAAAAGAAATATGGGACAAGATCGTTCTGAGCTACGAATGAGATGATTAGGTAAAACGAGCAAAACTTCAAACTCTCAGAATTCAGTATGAAAATCTCAGAATGTACAATGATGAAAGCGTGGCTAACTATTTCCTGCGTATAGATGAGATTGTTAATTGTATGAAAAACTTGGGTGAAGAAATAAAAGAAGTTGTTTTGGTTGAAAAGGTTATAAGATCTTTGTCTCCTAAGTTTGATTCAAAAGTTTTTGCCATAGAAGAAAAGAAGAATCTACAGAGCCTCACCATGTCACAGCTGCATGGAATCCCAACTTCTTACAAAATGAGAAAAGGTGGACCATCAGACATGAGAGAAGCTGCATTCAAAGCCTCAGGAAAAGGAGATTACAATGAGTCAAAAGAAGAGGAAGAATCTAATTTTGTCAAGAACCTTCAATGGGGAACTGGAAGATTCAGGGGTAAGCTGCCTTTCAAATGCTTTGCTTGTGGGAGAGTCAGTCATTATGCTGCCAAATGTCCTCACAAAGATAAGCTTGACAAAGGTAAGGAACCAGTTAGATGGAACAGGAAACAAAATGTAAGTAAGAAGAGCTATTACACACATGAAGACAGTGATGGAATTTCAAATAACGATGAAGATGAAGAAGGTAATTATTACAGACTTTTGATGGCTTTTAAAGATGATGATTTCTTAGATGCTATAGATGAAGAAAGTCTTTATGAAGAAATTTCTAAACTCAAAATTTGCTTAGAGGAGAAAAATATGATTATAGATACTTTGACATCCCAACTTGTTGAAATGGAGAAGCATAATGAAAAGTTAGAATGTGAAATTGTGGAACTTAGAAAGGACATTGAGAAAATGAAAGCTCTTAATCTTATATTTGCTAAAGGATCTGAAACTTTAGATGAGATTATCAAAGTACAACGTTCTCCTCTAATCAAGATAGGTCTTGGGTATACCAAAGAAACATCTCAAGCACAGAAGCCATCTACCTCCAAAAGTTATCTTGAAGCTGCAAGGAGAAGTGAGCAGGTTGACAATCGATAGCAAAGGCCCAATGGAGATCACCAGGTAAATTAGGGACAATTTACCTCAAGAATGAATAAAGACTACCAGGTAAATTGGGAGCAATCTTCTTCAAGGATGAATAGAAGCTATAACCAACCACAGGTAAATCATTCTCAATTTGCCTCAAGAATGGATGTCAATAGAAACTACAATCATTTGGTTGGTAGATTTGATAATCACAGGAGTTTCTTCAATGGCCAATGTTTCTCTTGTCATAACTTTGGTCACAAAGCAGCTCAATGTGTTGCCTACAAGACAATCATGACTAGAGAAGCTCAAAAACAAAGGAGTATGACTGGGATCATGAAAAGGACCTACAATAACTTTTCTTCTCTTGAAAATGAAATAGAATGTTCTATTTGTAACAACTTCGGTCATGAATATTCTGAATGCAGAAGTAGGTTTTGATAAATAACTTAGAAGGAGCAAGCTTCATTAAGTCCGAAAACATGGAGAAAAAAGTAACCACTACTAGAAAGATGTGGGATAGCCTTATATGTGGAAGGACAAGAGAATTAGTGGTACATTGACAATGGATGCTCAAAACATATGACAAGTGATAAAGATAAAGTTCAATCATATAGTGCCTTAGAAAAAGAAAAGAAGGTCTCATTTGGAAATGACATCCCTGCACTCATAAAAGGTAAAGGTTCTGTTCTTTTTAAAGAAAAGGTCAAGGATGGAAATGTTATGTATGTTGATGGCTTAAAGCATAATTTATTAAGTGTCAGTCAAATGTGTGATCAAGGAAATGAAGTAATATTTCGATCAAATGGATGCATTGTTCGTGAGCTTGATATAGGAGAAACCGTAATCAAAGGCATAAGAACTCCAAATAATTTATATATACTCAAGGGAGGATAAAAACAATGCTATCTAAGCAAGAATGATGAACATTGGCTATGGCATAGAAGATTGGGGCATCTAAGCTTCTCACAGATAAAGAAAGCATTAAAATATCAGGCGATTCTTGATCTACCCAACATTAGAATTCCAGACAATACAATATGCAAATAATGTCAATTTGGTAAGCAAACTAGAACTAATTTCCCTGAGAAGGAAGGATCATCTAGCATGCCACTTGAACTTGTCCATACTAATGTATGTGGTCCATCTAGGAAAAGTTCACCTCGAGGAGAAGAATACTTTATATTGTTCATTGATGACTTTTCCAGTATGTGTTGGATAGGACTTATGAAGCATAAAGATGAAGCTTTCGAAAAGTTCAAATCATTCAAAGCCTTGGTGGAAAATGAATTAGATCGCAGAATCAAATGCCTCAGATCTGATCGAGGAGGGGAATTTACCTCGAATGAGTTTTTCGATTTTTGGGAAGAACATGGAATAAGCAGTGAATTATCTACTGCTAGAAATCCTAAGCAAAATGGAGTAGTGGAAAGGATGAAAAGAATGGTTCAACAAATGGCTCGTGCTATGCTTGATGAGTCTGGAACTCCCACAACCTTCTGGGGTGAAGCCACATTTGTTGTAATTACTATTCTCAACAAATCAAATATCCGGGTAAATAGCACTTAGACTCCTCATGATCTTTGGTATGGTAAGACTCCCACGGTAAAATACTTCAAAATTTTTGGAAGAAAATTCTACATCAAGAAGACTGATGAAAATCTCGGCAAGTTTGAACCTAGAGCAGATGAAGGCATTCTCCTTGGTTACTCTCCCCACATCAAAGCATACAAGTGTTATAATAAAAGACTTGGAAAAATTGTTGAAAGTATTGATGTAGTGGTTGATGAAGAAGGAAACACTTCTAGGTAGGTAAAATTTGAATATTTCGAAGATGATGAGGACTATCCATCAACATCAAATCAGATTCATGATGAAGAAGAAACCCATGAGGCACCAGAAGAATAGATAAGGATAGAAGAAAAGACTCCATCCAGGTACATTCAGAAGAATCATCCAGAATCTCAAATTTTGGGGCAGAAAGAGGCAGGTGTACAGACAAGAAGAACCATTTCAGAAGCTTCAAGCTATATAGCATTGCTTTCCTCCACTGAACCACAAAATGTAAGAGAGGCATGCAAAGATGAACGCTGGGTCAAGGCCATGGAGGAAGAACTTGAGTAGATTGAAAATAATAACACTTGGGAGTTGGTTCCTAGACCAAAAGATAAAAATGTCATAGGAACAAAATGGATATTCAAAAACAAGTTGAATGAAAGCGGAGATGTTATTAGAAACAAGGCTAGACTTGTTTGTAAAGGGTATGCTCAACAAGAAGGCATAGACTTTGAAGAAACTTTTGCACCAGTTGCTAGACTTGAGGCCATAAGAATGTTCCTTGCTCTTTCTATCTTTCAGAAGTTCAAAGTATTTCAAATGGACGTGAAATCTGCCTTTCTAAATGGAGACTTGGATGAAGAAGTGTATATTGAGCAACCAATAACTTTTCAGAATGTTGTAACCAGAAAACAATACCAGTAACTAGACACCAATTTTGAACCCAGAACACTGCAGCAAAAAACAGAAGCAACTAAAACATATTTCAAGAGACGTATGCTACTTCACCAATAGAAACCTACATACATACACAGCTATGCCAAAGCCAACAAGCATATACACAGTCTTCACTTGCTTAACTTGCGTGTATATGCACCTCCACTGTGTCGAACCTATGTACAGATCTATAAAAGATAATTTATCCTTTTACTTAATCAGACATCAGTTATACCCATATTATCAGATTTATAGATCTAATCATGTGCCAAATATAATAGATCAAAATCACACAATGATACTACTATTCAAGCCTTGAGATCTTGACCCATCAATAGATCTTAACCATCATGTACTGCTCAGGTTCCTCCTTGATTCAGATCCAGCTGTAACTCACCAACCAATCACCAGTATTCCAGATCTTGCTCCTCTCAAGATATTCAACACATAAGTCCATACCCTTGCCAAATGATCTCCTTCCCTTTTTATAGTCTTAGGCCTTACTCAAACCATGGTCCAAAACCATTGAGAACTAATACTAGGGACCCAATATTTGGGTTCAACACTTTAAATGTAATACCAAGGACCAAAACCATAGGTTCAAATATTTCGGACTAAATACCATGGACCAACCATAAGTTTTCCTACATGTACGTGCTTTTATTTGCATGCAAGTGCGTGCATGCGTATACACGCCTTTAGATCGGTACACCTACGTGTATACACGACTTTGTTACGAGGACCCTGCATATACCTCATTTTCTTTCATTCTGAGAGCCTAAACTGTGATCTTCCATTTGAGTGAGTTGCCATCAAGGACAACACTTATGTCATAGAGCCAAACCTGTTCCAAACCTGTGTCATAATGCCAACAATAAATAACACTCTTATGTAGGGGTTAATGGGAGAAAAGGGGGTAGAGTCCATATATATCTACAAGCCTTATATTAGCATAATAAGGAGGAAAAAAAATGCACACATGGTTTTACTACTATTATGGAAGAAAAGGATCACAAAATACTTAAGAGAGTTAGCATTTTGTCTATGACATGATTCTAATTGATTCCTTAAGAGTATCATGGGAGTTCTAGTTGAATCAAAGTAATTATAGTATAAGCTTGAGTTAATCTCTTTACAATGATATTTGGTTTATATAAGTAAACCATTTTTATGAGAATGTAAATTTAACATGTACCTCAATATGATGGAGAAAAAAATGAATATTGATCATGTTGATATTGTAGCCATATGTATGATCCAAATGAAGAATTAAATTTTTTAAATATGCCAAAGGAAAAATAAATAAATAAATATTTATTATGTGAAAGAGGTATATTAGAAGAGGTAATCCTAAGATTCCGGCAAATAGATCAACATATTCTTTCAACATTAGATAATCCTCCAATTTTTCTTGTTGATCCCAATTAGGTTCCTCCAAAATGAACTGCCAAAAATTGGCAACCTTTCTCTAAAAATATTTCTTAATTGCAAGGTTGATATATCTCAAATATATATTGATCTAGGGATTCTCTAGACCTTCCTTTGCTAACCTTCATCATCATCACAGGTAAAATATTTATTATAACAATCCATAATTTTGTGTTGTTTCTCCATGCAACGTATATTGATCAAGAAATCATATGATATTAGGCGAATTATATTAAGCACAACCTTAGTACTTGATCCATTCAAATTAATCAAACATTCCTTCACTAGTTTTGTAACTCTTCTCTTAACTCCTATAACTAATTAAACTAGTCATGCATCACTACTATATCCATAAACAAGCTTCTATTTGGTATTTGAGTGAGGGAAACCACCAAATATTTATTGAGACCAAGGCATTTCACCCTTATGGCCTTTTTATGCATGATCCTTTCTAATTTAAATTTCTCTACAAATCTCATATCAACATAACTATGAATGGCTCTTGAATCAACCAAAATAGTCATAGGTTGATTATGCAACATACATTTGATCTCAATCATGTGCACCTTGTGTTTCAACCTACCTATTATCCAGTGCAACATAAATCTTGTGTATACTTCCTCCCACATGATCCACTGTGTCAACCTTCTTACTTCCATCCTTATAGGGGAAATGTAACAACCCCATGTTGTTTTTCCTATTAATTTGGTATCTTAGGGAAAAATTCCCTCCTTTGGACAATCTTCCTCATCAAGGAAGACGAATAATTTAACTTGACTGAGAAACAAATATATTTTTGATATTGATACCCACATGTGCACAAAAGGACAGGTCATCCAAAAAATAAATTGGAAGCCCTTGCATGGATATAAATACAATTCAAGTGGCCCTGATTTGGAGATAATCATCAAGAATTTTATTCCTCTCTCTTCTTTGGTTTGGCTCACACAAGACTGAAGTAGGTTCATAAGAAATTAGTTCATACAGGTCTGAAATTGCAGGGTCCAAGCTCGCATGTGTGGAATAGGGTTTTTGGTTTGCATCCGCAAGGTTGACACATGATATTTTGGACTGTAGTTGCATGCAAACAGGCCTATCCATGTAGTTGGAACATTTCAGTTACATGAACATCTCTCTCACCATGCATCTAGGACCTAGGGTTTCATTTTTAAAGTTGACAGTAGTTGACCATAGGATGGAATAGTTATCTTTGATAGATATTATTGTTGGGATCATATTTCTAGATATTATTTGATTGGTTTTGCTAGATATTATTTTGGATAAATAATTTGATTATTATACTCTCTCTTTGTTGAAACATTTATTATAATATAATAAAAAGAAGAATTTGAAAGGGTTTCCGTCTTGTGGGGTTTTTCCTTTGTTTCTGACCAATCCTGGTGCCTCTATATGTGAATTATTTTATTCTATTATTCCTTTATGTTTTGTTACATTGATGATAATATTGTTATTTCTATATAATTGGATATGTTTATAATTATGTTATGAGGTTGTGGGGTGAATTCAATATGTAAATGATGAAATGTGATTATCTAAAGAAACAAAGAATATATCCCTAAGAAAACTTAACATGGTATCAGAGATGGGTGAATAAAAGTCATTGAGATCACCCCTGTGAAGACACCTTTGACGGAAGCAAGATAAGATGGAGGAGACCTAAAAGAATGATAGGGTTTGAATGAAAAACTAGGGTATTTAGTTATTAGATTTTGATGGATTATATGAGTTTAGGGTTTGGAAGAAACCCTGGAATATGAAAAAAATGGGTATGAGTTATGCAATCTTGAAACTTTAACATGATAAATGAGATGTTGTTCTAACACTTGTGACAGTTCCAGTGTAACCCTATATGGGCTAGTCTCCATTAGGCCTGGTTGCTAATGAATATGATTAGAAATATTTGAAGGAAACATTGTTACATGGATAATGGACCATAATAACTCTTGAAGGTTGGTTCAAGAGAAAGATGGTCATTTTTGGCTAAAGATAAGTACATTTTATATTTATGTTATTTCTTTGTGATATTAGACTTATTGTTTTGATTATTGCTTATACTTCCTACATGAATATTTGAGAATATGTATACTTCTAACCTCCAGATGACATGTGATAAGTAGATCCTTATTGAGGATCATCTAAGGTGCACAAAAAGAGATGTAGTGCAGGAAGAGAATAGTTAGTGTTGGAAAAGGAAAGAAGTACTTGAGGAAATCTTTTGAAAGTTTTCAAAGTAGCATATAGAAATTACAATATGCAAATGCTGCAACTATCAATAACAAATAAGTGTTACAAGTTGTGAAGGTATATGAATATTAGAAGGCATGTGTAAGATTAAATATTCTATGGTAAGGTAATCCCTAAAGTATGATGAGAATATCACGTTCTGACTCATGCATGCATATGAAAGTTTTATTTCTAGTACAATTGGTAAATGGGTGCACCTGACATTTGTAGTCAATGCTTGTAATGAGCATGGTAACCCTAACAATAAAAGTATGTCAATAAGATTGGTACTTTGGATCTTCTTGTCGTTCTTGGTTTTGATAAGCTTACTAATTTTGACAATGTGACAAAAATGGATGCCTTGTCTTGATGATTGAGTAAAGGAGTGATGTTCTGATTATGATTCTTGAAGTATGAATAAGATACATGTATATGACTCGTTTATGAATAATTGAGGACATGTTCATATGTGACAATGAAGAAAATTGATTTGCTATGACTATGATACATATATGTCTGAGGACGTGATATACTTTGATCCCATGATCTAATATTTTTGTTAATGCATGATAATATTATGATAGACAAGTTGATGTGTTGAATGATGATGACTGAACTGGCTTCCAATTTAGAGGGAGAAAATCTCCCATGAGACCTTAACACCTATTATTATTTGCAGGAACTATATAGAAGACTCTTGATTGTTGAAGAAAGGTTTATAGACATGAATAGATTATCATTCGATATTGTTAAAGGAACAATTTTTGGAAAATTATGATATTAGCAAAGAATATTTCACCTATTTTAATCTCCATCCATTGGGATTCGGGCTTAAGGGTGTGGCTATAGATCTCCTAGCTACACAGAAGAAGGCTTATGGGTGCATCTAGGCCTGCATATGCAAAAATTGAAACCTTATGCATGAAACCACGAGCAAATTATGAGTATTACATACCTATAGACATGGAGAAGATATTAGAAGGTTCTATTAGTAGGGAAGTTTGAGGAAGAGTGGGATCTACTTAATGTTTGACTTATTACAGATTATATGAATGTGTTGACTAATATTGTGTTTGCAAGGAACTGGAATATGCATATCAGACTATTATTTGTCTTGATTTGATCATTGAAGCTAGTATATGACAATATTTGGTAAAAGTTACAAGGCTTTGACATGATTTGGCTTATTGTCTTGACTTAATATATATAAGTAGTATTGGAATTTTGACATGATGCTTGACAGTTCATAAATATGTTTTGTCTTACGGATTGATTGAATTCACAATGATAACAAGTTAGAGTTTTTATCATATATGGTACTTGACAATGGTTATTTTCCTTGATGAGGCATGATAGTATGGGAATAGTAACTCTCAGCAATTAATATTGGTATTCAGTAATGATTTTGTATTGGTATTCAGTAATGATTTTGTATTGGCATCATTAGAATTGGCACATAAATTGAAGTTTAAACAAATATGATTCAATATGTGGTGATTTTTATTGTGGAAATCTCATAATGAATTGATGGAAGTTATATAAATTATCCTTGGCATATGAATTTACATCTATGGCTAGAAATGATTCATATTATGATCATGAAGATGGCTTGATAAAGTTTGTTTAGATATTACTTGGTAAATGATAGCTTTTGACATGACAATAGATAAGGTTGTAACCTGGTATTTAGGTGTGAGCTCTAACTGGCACCTGGACGAAGAGATTGATAGCAATATTGGCAGAACTTTTATGCTTTGATATTATTTTTGGTTTTGAATTTAAGGCTTGATAAACAAAATTAGTTGATTTTATTGAACAATATTTATTTGTTTGAGGTTAGGTATATTGGCCTATTCAATATTAGGTTTGCAAAAAACATTGAATGGTTTGAAGCAAGCTCTCTGAGCCTGGTATGTCCACATTAAGAGTTGTCTCTCTTGAACTAATATTCTCAAATCCAAAGTCTAAGTCTCTTCCTATTCTGATTCTTATTTTATTGTAGAGTTTGATTCTTCCTCCTTTAGCTCAAACTCTATGTTCTCAAGTTCCTTTGGTAAGACTTCATGTTTAATAATATATTTCACCTCTCTAAACACCAAATCTCCACTATACATGACTTTCCTTGTTTCTAGGTTCCAAATATTATAACCTTTTAAACCATCCTTATACCTAATAAAGATGCACATTTATGATTTACTATCCAAATTGGTATGTACCCAAGGTTCATACAAACTTAAAGATGATAGTGCTATACACACAATACGTTAAGTTCTACTCATGCCACCCCCAGTCTTGAAATGAGATCAAGGTGTTCACAGAACACTCCTCCAACTAACTATAGTGAAAACTTCTCATGAAAGCATAAATGAACATGATTCTAACTACAAAAGTGAAAATGACATTCATTTAAATGTAAATGCTAATTGACATTGAATGAAAGGAAAAGGCTAGTCTATTTACAAAAGTAAACCATGTTACTCTACTTGCACATTTAATCATATCAATAACCTATTTGTATGCATCTTATATCTACTCACACTTAGTTGAAAATAAGGAATCCATTTTTTAACATGCCTATGAAAAAATACTAATTTTAACTTTGTTTTGCTATCTGATGGTTGCAGTGAGCAAAGGAGGAGGTTAGAATGGAATTAGAGCCTTCTTAATCATAAAATGCCAATTTTGGGGTCATTATTCAGCTTATTCATGCTAGGATCAATGTAAGGAGCAAAATTGGTTGAAGAAAACACTACTATAGGGCCGCTACAAGAGGTGCTACAGAAGGGCCTGTATTGCTATAGGAGGCCCTATTTTTCTATAAGAGGGGTTCTGAGAGTGTTTTAAGGATGGAAGTGGTGTATTAGAGGTTGAAAAAGGTGTATGAAGGTATAAGGTGATGAATGAATGGTGTGGTATCCCCTTAGCCAAGCCTAGTACCCCTTAGAGATCTATCTTGCACCAATGTTAATGACCATTGATATCCATTTGAGTTAGTTTTGGAGGGTTGAAACTCTTGGGTTTGGGCCCAACCCAGAGGCTTTAGTCTCTCTCTTGTATTTCCTTCTTGTTTTTGTTTCAAAGCATTGCAATCCTTCTCTTATTTCAGTAGATATTATATCATAAAAATTTGTAATTGGAAGCTTTCCTATCACCTCTCTTGTGGGAAGAGTGATTGGAAATATCAACAACAACACAAAAATATTTGTTTATGATTTTTTGGAAAAGGATAAAGGTTAGTTTACCTTCTTATTCTCTACAATTTAGGAGTTAGTGTCATTAGATTGACTAATTAGATCCATGTTGTGGGATAGAATCGATATTAATCAAATTCAACTCATCTTTTCGATGATAATTTGTCTCACTGCATTATTGGTTAGTTGATGCATGTATCTAGCTACCTATGGGGACTATCTTTATCTACTAGGGTGGGCACACCTTTCCACATCCACCTGGGCCTTTCCATCTTCCTCTTTGGTACCTCTCCAAATTCTGTCTATGAATTCACTTTGTTAAGGCAAATGAAGGATACCATGGTCATTAACATTGGTGCAAGATAGATCTCTAAGGGGTACTAGGCTTGGCTAAGGGGATACCACACCATTCAT
>Ga0181465_101067_pt1 | contig 11787 bp, 8 predicted proteins | sample InSIn3gowninarea_FD_119076 | JGI IMG/M metagenome (GOLD analysis project Ga0181465, IMG submission 119076) | Clean room microbial communities from NASA Spacecraft Assembly Facility at Jet Propulsion Laboratory, Pasadena, California, USA -... ... | reverse complement strand
TTTTAAAGGGTTGGTCTAGTGGTAAGCTATCCACTTATATTGTAAGCACCCTTTTAGGTGGTTTTCTGATTGCGAACGTTTCATTATTATTTATTTTGATGTTTTAAGCTTTTTTTATTATAATAGATTTTTGGGATATTGTATTTATGAAAAAACGAGTTTGATCCTGGCTCCGAGTGAATGCTAGCGATATGCTTAACACATGCAAGTCGAACGAAATTTTTAGTGGCGTCCGAGTGAGTAATGTGCGAGAATGCGATCTACATACTGTTTAAATGATGGATAAAATATTAATCCTTTTTAAGGGGTTGATTTTTAAAGACTACGGGTCGATGTATGAAAGCGCTCGCATAGGATTAGGTAGTTGGTAGTGTAAAGGACTACAAAGCCGGTGATCTTTAGCTGGTCTGGGAGGATCGTCAGCCACGTTGGGACTGAAAAAGGCCCAACCTTCGTTGAGGAGGCAGCAGTGAGGAATATTGGACAATGGGCGAAAGCTTGATCCAGCAAAGTCGCGTGGGGGATAAGTTATAGCATTCTGCTAGAAGGGCGGTTGTAAACCTCTTTTTATAGATAACATTATGCGTGTATTTATAGAATAAGCTCTGACTAACTTCGTGCCAGCAGTCGCGGTAAAACGGAGAGAGCTAGTGTTACTCAAATTAACTGGGCGTAAAGGGCGCGTAGGTGACTTATTAAGTTAATAGTGAAAGGCTGATTCTTTTTGAATCTTAATACTATTATTACTAATTAGATAGAGTTTTGGAGAGGGTAGCAGTACATTTAGAGAAGGGGTAACATCCTAAGATACTAAATGGACTACCGACGGCGAAGGCAGCTACCTGGACATAACTGACACTGAGGCGCGAAAGCATGGGGAGCAAACAGAATTAGAGACTCTGGTAGTCCATGCCCTAAACGATGAGTGTTCACAATCAGACATTTTAAGTTTGGTTGTTTAGCTAACGCGTTAAACACTCCGCCTGAGAACTACGATCGCAAGGTTGAAACTTAAAGGAATTGACGGAAGGTCAAACAAGCGGTGGAGAATGTGGCTTAATTCGACATAACGCGTAAAATCTTACCAGCACTAGGTGCGACGTTAAAATTTGAACGAGAGTTTGGATTAGTGTTTTAAATTGAATATTTTTGGTTTAGATCAGCGTCGAGCAGGTGATGCATGGCTGTCGTCAGCTCGTGTCGTGAGACGTATGATTAAGTTCTATAACGAGCGCAACCCCCGTAAATAATTATATTAGTATTATTTAGATCGCTGAGGAAATCTTAGAGGAAGATGGGGATGATGTCAAGTCTGTACGTCCTATATGAGCTGGGCTGCACACGTTCTACAATGGCAAATACAATGAGAAGCAAGAATGTAAATTTGAGCAAACCTTTAAAATTGAACTCAAATCAAAAAGTGATTGAACAGAAAACATAACTAATACGTATTCAAATAACCCGTTTTCCAAATTACGTTGAAAAAAAATTCTAGAAGTATAAAAAAACGTCCTAGAAAGTTTTGCCATAAGTATATCATACAACCACGCTTTAGCAAAAAAATTATAGATGTGTCGAGAATATACCTTATTAGAAAACATTCGGGGTTTTATTATGAATATAAAAACAAAAGAGGATATAAGAACTCCGATTAATAAAAAAAAAATTGAAAAAGGCAATGATTGAGGAAAATAGAAAAGGCTTTCAATAAAATCCTGAGTTAAATATGGATTTTCCCAAACCACAGTATTAATAAAACCCGACAAGCCAAAAATCATTGAATTACCAATACTATTTACATTAAAGTATAACTTAAAGTTGCCAAAAACCCAATAATAACCAAAAAAAATACTAACAAATGATAGAACCAATACAGCAAAAGATGACGAAGAAGTTTCGCTTATTAGGAAAGTCTTAGCCCTAGATCCGGAATAGTAACTTCTCCAAAAGACATAATAAAAAAACCTAACGGAATACAAAATAGTAAAAAACGCGGCTAGCATTAATAATGAAAAACAAAAGCGACTAACTGAATCAAAACCAAAAACAGCCTCTATTATTGCATCTTTAGAATAAAAACCAGAAAAGAAAGGCAAACCAGCCAAACAAAAAGAACAAATAAAAACCGACATGTAAGTAACTGGCATTAAATTAACAATGCCCCCCATTTTTCTTATATCTTGTTCATCCCCCAAAGCATGAATAATTAATCCAGCACATAAAAACAAGCCAGCTTTAAAAAAGGCATGAGTCGTAAGGTGAAATATTGATAAATCAAACTTTGATGCTCCGCTTGCAGCTATCATATAACCAAGCTGACTACAAGTAGAGTACGCAATTATTTTTTTAATATCAAACTGTGACGCTGCAACTGATGCCCCGAATAACGCTGTCAGTGAACCGAAAATCAATAAAATATTTGAAAGCTCAGAACTAATATAAAATAAAGGTGAACAACGAATTATCAGAAAAACCCCAGCCGTAACCATTGTTGCGGCGTGAATCAACGCCGAAACAGGCGTAGGCCCCTCCATGGCGTCAGGTAACCAAGTATGTAAACCAAATTGAGCGGATTTAGCAAACGCGCCGATCAATATAAATAAACCAATAGCAAATAACAAATCAAGTTGAAAACCAAATAAAAAAATAGTTTTATAAAAAACGAAATAGTTAGAGAGCGCACAAGTAAAACTATTTGCTGTAATTAAGATACTATGCTCCATAGTACCTGAATAAAGTATATTAAAAAACCCTAAATAACTAAAATCATTAAATGAAAATCCAATTACTGAAAATGCCATCAAAAGAGAACAGTCACCTATACGATTTATTATAACAGCCTTAAGTGCACATTTTACGGCCTGAGACCTGCTAAACCAGAACCCAATTAACAAGAATGATGCCACCCCAACACCTTCCCAGCCAATAAACATTTGAACAAAATTACCGGCTGTGACTAAAGTCAGCATACACAAGCTAAAAAAATTTAAATACGCAAAAAATCTTGTCAAATATAAGTCGCCTTGCATATATTCCGTAGAAAACATTTGAACCAGCGCCGAAACGCCAATTACAACAAAAAGCATAATTATAGTAAGACTGTCAAACAATAAAGAATAATTTATAAAATAAACACTATTTGGGTTAACAAATGAATTTAATGTAACAATACTGTCTGAAATAGAATTTACGTGTGATTTATAAAATGAAAAAAAGCTTATGTCGGTAACGATATCAATAGTTCGATCAAATAAAAAAATTAAACCAATCAATAAAAGATTCAATAACATAATATAACTACTAATTTTAGAAAGAATTAACTTTGTAATATCGTTATATCTTTTATAAAAAGGTCCGGCAAAAAATAAACTAATAAACGAAAATAATGGTAAAAACAAGGGTAAAATATAGTGGTAATAGTGCATTTTTTTTATTATTTAGTAAAATTAATTATACTATCCTCTAAGTAATCAATAAACAGAAAAGGATAAAAACCAAAAACAAAAACTACAATAAAAATTGAAGAAAAATAAACTCGTTTAGAGTTGTAAAAATTCAAAAATGATTCAGACCAAGAAAACTTATTAAAGATTAATTTCTTTTGAAAAATACTTATAGGGTTATTACTGTTAAAACAAAAGTAATCTACCAATCTAATCGGGCCCATAATTACTTGACCAAGCATAGCCAACATAGGTAGCAATAATATAAAAGATGCTAAACACAATAAAATTCCTAAGCTGAGTCCCGCTTTCATTACAGTAATCAAAGTCCCCAATTCGCCTATAAAACCCATAGTTAATGGGATATTCAAATTGGCGAAAATTATAGCCCCGAATAAAAAGAATACGGGCAATATATTACACAACCCGCCGTATGCTAATCGATTTCTCGAAATAAAAAAAGACAACCTGGTTTTATAAATACACCCAATCATCATGAACATCGCTGTTGACACAACAGTATGTGTCATCAATAAAATTATATAAGATGGTAATGCAATTGAACTAGCCGTTAAAAAAAAACCAGCGGATAAAATTATACCCATGTGACTTACCGAGCTATAAGCTGTTATCCTTTTCATATCAGTAGTTAATAAACTACCAAATGCACCTAATAAAGCCGTTGTAACTGCTACACTAAGTAGAAAAGGCCTATACGTATCAAATAAGGGAACAAAAACAGGAATTTGGGACAATCGAATAAGGACGTAAGTTGTTACTTTTAAAATAATACCAGCCAGAAGCATTGACGATTCTGTTGAACCCTCAACGTGAGCCTTCGGTAACCAAATATGAACTGGTGATAAAGGAACTTTGATTGCAATCCATAGCAATAAGGTAAAAAAAGTAAATGTTGCTATATAAGAGTATTCTTTGTATTTAAACCAATGATCACTAAACATACTCAAATAATAAAAATCAAGACTGCCAAAAGAAAAATATACTAGTATAATACCTAGTAAGCCGATACCACCACTTGCTATAGTAAAGAAAATTAAATAATAAAGTGCAAAGGGTCTTTTATTTTCATAAAAAAATTCATTAAACGATCGCCAAAACACAGTTGAATCCTTCATCATTAAAAAACCAAGCGGTAACAAAGATAACTCAGCCAAAAAAAAAATCAATAATAAATTATTGGTAAAAAACAAGACGTCCATCATGAAAGTCATAACCAATACCGCCAATATAGTTAGTTTAAACTTGTCAAAATTCTTTTTGTCATGATAATAATTTAAGTCGAAATAAATAACTGTAAAAAGAATCGTCATAAAAGATACTATGTGTGACATCAGCACAAAGATGTCTGAAATCAAATCACAATAAAAAGTACCTAAACTAAGCAATACTAGCGGCGGGAACCCGACTAGTAATAAAATGAAATCTAATTTAAACTCGAGGTGGTTGTAATCATCCTTTATGCTACTAATTGTCAAGGCCAATCCAATGGCCGCAATTAGTGTACTGAAAATCATTACCATATCGGGAGTTAAAATGTGCTAAAAAGAAGGCATTTTCAATCAGTAACAAAAAAAAATCAAAACTATTCAAACACAAAGAAATGAAACGAAGATATACAATTTTAAAAACAAGCGAGGAGGGTGGGATTCGAACCCACGAACTTCCTTTTTACAGAAGTCAAAATGTTAGCAACATCACGCTTTAAACCACTCAGCCACCCCCTCACATGTTCTATGAATTAATAATCCTCCTCTAACCTTTTAAGCTACACAAGTCATCAAAATTTATAAGACCCCTGCTACGAAAAAATAAGATTATCAATGATAAAACCAATGCAGTTTCGCAGGCGGCAACCGCAAGGAGAAACAACGCAAAAATCTGTAAAGTAGTAGCTGATGTCAAAATAAATGACAAAAAAACCAAAACGAAAGATAAACATAAAAACATTACCTCTATACAAATTAAAACGCGAATCGGATTTTTAATGACTGACATTCCAATAAAAGCTAAAAACAACCCAGTAAGGGGGCCAAAAAGGCTACCAAAAAATAAAAAATAATTAAAAGTCACGCCCTCCATTTTTTTCCATTAAAACTTTAACCTCACTTAGGGCGTCGTCGTATAAATGACCGCCGTCTGGAAGAAAACCGTGTCTGTAAAAACTAGACCAATCTTTCCAAGATAAAGCAATTATTTCTATTGGCATAAATCCGTGGTTTGCGCCGCAAATTTCGCTACACTGTCCAAAATACCTACCCGGCTCATTTATGTATAAAAAGGTTTGGTTTATTCGGCCAGGCACAGCATCAACTTTTACACCTAGGGCCGGGACTGCCCAACTGTGGATCACATCAGCTGATGTGATCATTAACCGAATGTGAGTCTTAACGGGTAACCATAAAGGTGAATCTACGTTAAGTAATCTTAATGCAAGTGGTGTAACCCTTTTTTTATCACTAAAGTTAGTCTCGCACGGTACCATATAACTGTCATAACTGAAAGTGTTTGGATCATTTTTTTGAATAAAGTTAACGAACGATGGATTACTAAATTGATAACTCCAGTACCACTGATGACCCACAATCTTGACGGTTATAGCAATATCATCTGTTAACTCATCCATGGAATAAAGAAGAATAAAGCTGGGTATGGCAATCGCTAGTAAAACAAAACTTGGCAAAATTGTCCAAACAATTTCTAAATTAGTCCAATGAGTGAGATTTCGAGTATATTTATAATCAACACGACCTACATACGTTGATAACGAGTTTTTTGTAAAGACTACAGTCTTTCTATAATGCTTAAAAACATACTGAAGGATTTGTCCAATCTTGTAAACAGATGGATGACGTCTACTAAATTTTTTAAATAATTCTTCTTCAGAAGGGGTGTAAGCACTATATTTGTATTCATATGCTGTATAAAAAAGCATCCAACAAACAAATATAAGTATAGCTACAAGAAAAAAACATATGTAATTATGTAAATCAATAATGCCCTCCATAATAGGACTGTAGGCTGGTTGAAAACCTAACTGGGCTGGTTTTGAAAGGCCTAAAACAAACGAATCGAATTTATTGGTCATTTTTTTTTAATTCAATTTTTATTATGTAGTAGATATTTAATCAGTTAAAAAATGGCTTTTAAGCTACTAAAAATTAGCTCAAGAACAAGATAACCCAAACACGAAACTAAAATAAAAGTAACAACAATTAACACAAGATAAACTAGAGCAATCCAATTTGCGATACGACCTTCTTTTGTGACTATTAGATAAATTAAAAGTTTGTAATTCTTTGTTTCTCTTACCTCCTTTAAAATCTTTTTAATATGGGGGATCAAAAAACGTTTAGTCCAAAGACGCGCGCTCCTTAACTTTTTTTTAATAAATAAATATGCCTCTATAGAAGGCCTAAGGCTTTTGTCTGCAATATCCTGAAAAATCTTAAACTTTTTAAAAAAACGACCGAGAAAAATTACTAATATTTGAAAGCGAGCCCAAAAAGGCGTCCCTAGCCCCTTATATAAAGACCTACAAAACTGATCAAATGTCTCAGAAACTAATCTTCTAAAAGTTTTAGGTTTATAAAGAGCTATACGCCCAATCCTAAGTCCGTCTTCAATAAGAGAATTTAAATGTAAAAGTAAAAATATTATAGGATTTTTAGGCTTATTTCTGCAATAAAGGGCCATCCAAATTATGAAATGGAATAAAATAATACCATAAGCGGAAAGTAAGGACCCAAAAGAAGCAATATAATTAAAATACGCATAAGCAGTAGGATAATCTGGTATTCTTCGAGGCATACCGGCTAAACCTAAGAAATGCATTGGAAAAAAAGTAATATTAACACCTAAAAACATAATGAAAAAGTGAACTATGCCGAGGCGAGAATTTATTTTATAACCGGTTACCTTTTTAAACCAAAAATAAAAGCCCGAAAAGAAAGCAAATACTACTCCCATCGATAGGACATAGTGGAAATGTGCAACGACATAATAAGTATCATGCAACGCAACATCTAGTCCAGCATTAGCCAATGCGACACCAGTCAATCCGCCAACTGTAAATAAAAAAATGAATCCAATTGCGAACAACATTGATGCGTGCATTCGAATAATGCCCCCCCACATGGTTGCAATCCAGCTAAAAATTTTAATACCAGTAGGTATAGCAATTATCATTGTTGCAGCAGTAAAGTATGCGCGAGTGTCAATATCCAGGCCGACAGTAAACATATGGTGGGCCCAAACCAAAAAACCTAATAGGCCAATTGAAGCCATAGCATAAACCATACCTGTGTAGCCAAAAACTGGTTTTGCCGAAAATGTCATAACAACATGACTTATTAACCCAAAAGCCGGTAATATTAAAATGTAAACCTCGGGATGACCAAAAAACCAAAATAAATGTTGATAAAGAATTGGGTCGCCGCCGCCAACATAATCAAAGAAGGTTGTATTAAAATTACGATCTGTTAAAAGCATAGTAATACCCGCAGCTAAAACAGGTAGAGATAGCAGCAACAATATAGCAGTAATAAGTACTGACCAAACAAAAAGAGGAACCCTATGCCAAAACATATTTGGCGCACGCATGTTTATAATTGTTGTAATAAAATTTATAGCGCCAAGAATTGAAGACGCACCTGCTAAGTGTAAACTAAAAATAGCAAAATCAACGGCTGGACCTGGATGACCCTGAATACTAGAAAGCGGTGGATAAACTGTCCAACCTGTTCCAGCGCCTCCTTCGAATAAAGATGAGGCAATTAGGAGAAGCAATGACGGTGGAAGTAACCAAAAACTTATATTATTAAGTCTTGGAAATGCCATGTCCGGAGCACCTAACATCAAAGGAACTAACCAGTTCCCAAAACCACCTATCATAGATGGCATAACAAAAAAGAAAATCATAACAAATGCATGAGCAGTAACGATAACATTATAAAGTTGGAAATCGCCATCTAGGAAATCACCGCCAGGTAACATCAATTGAAGCCTAATAAAGACAGAAAACATTGTACCTATAACGCCGGCAATAGCCCCAAAAATAAAGTATAGGATGCCTATATCTTTATGGTTAGTTGATAAAAACCATCTAACAACCCACGGATTGAGTCTAGCGGTAAGGGCATTTAGTTTATTCCAAATAAAGGAGGAGGACATAATGTAATTAAAAAAAACAGTAGATTATAATTTCCTTGAAAGAGAGTAATCAGTTAAAAATCAAAATATCAATTAAACTATTTCGCGCTTTTTGATGAAAATAATGCTTTATCTAAAAGGTGAATGAAAGGAACTAATAAACAAAAATAAAAAAAATAAAAAAGCGTCGCAAATACACCTATTGAGTAGTAAGGATACTCAATAGGTTTACCACCAATCCAACCCAAAATAAAACAATTAATTAAAAAAATCCAAAAAAAGAATTTGAAAACAGGTCTGAAAGCGGTCGATCTCAGTGCTGAGTTTTTTATAAAAAAAGGAAATAGTAACATAATAACAATCGCTGCAACTAACAAAATTACACCTAACAGTTTATTAGGGACCGACCTTAATATGGCATAGAATGGTAGGAAATACCATTCAGGAACAATATGGGCCGGTGTTTGGTCAGGATTAGCTGGGATATAATTGTCTGGATGACCAAAAAAATTTGGAGCAAAGAAGACGAAAAATAAATAAAAAATTAAATAAAGTACAATACCATGAAGATCTTTTATAGTATAGTGGGGATGAAACCTTTGTCCATCAATATAGCCAACACTTGTTTTATTATCAGCACCTAATGGGTTGCCGGAGCCGGCCTCGTGTAATAAAGCTAAATGAAGAAAAACCAAAAGAGCTAAGACAAAAGGAAGTAAATAATGTAAACTAAAGAATCTGTTAAGTGTAAATGTCGTAACCGAAAATCCGCCCCACAGCCAATAAACCAGCTCAGTCCCTATTACCGGAATGGTTGACATTAAACTAGTAATAACAGTAGCTGCCCAAAATGACATCTGTCCCCAAGGCAATACATAACCTAGAAAGGCCGTTAATATCATGACTAAAAGTATAATAACGCCAACATTCCAAACTGCCCGTCTAGGCAAAAGGTATGAACCGTAATAAAGGCCTCTAAAAATATGAGCATAAACTACCATGAAGAAAAAAGATGCCCCGTTTGCGTGAACATATCTTAAAAACCAACCATATTTCACCTCTCGCATAACATGCTCAACACTGTTAAAAGCAAGCAATTCAGAGGGAACGTAATGCATTGCTAAAAAAATCCCGGTTACGATCTGAATTACTAAGCAAAACAACGCTAAAGACCCAAAGTTCCACCAACCGCTTAAATTTATTGGAGAGGCGTAAGATATGCTTTCTTTATATAAAGTATTAAGAATTCTAAATTGCTTAATAAAACGCCTATTCATTGAGTAGAGAAGTAGCTGAGAAAAGCTAATACAAAAAAAACCAAATAATCAGTAAAAAAACTACCTATCTATCTCGCCAAAAACAATGTCTTGAGTACCAATAATAGTAACCACATCTGCGATCATATGACCTTTAGACATGTGGTCTAAAGCCTGTAAATGAAAAAAGCCCGGAGCCCGAATGCGACAACGATACGGTTTATTCCCCCCATCTGATACTAAAAATACACCAAATTCACCTTTTGGCGCTTCAATAGCAACATAGGTGTGTCCACTAGGAACTAACATTCCTTCAGTAAACAACTTGAAGTGATGAATTAAAGATTCCATAAAAAATTTCATATTAGCACGCGAAGGTGGACTTATTTTAAAATCATCAATTTTTATTAAACCGCTAGAGGGCAAACTATTTAATGCCTGCATAATAATAGCTAAGCTTTCTCTCATTTCTCGGACCCGTAATAAATATCTAGCATAACAATCGCCCACGCTACTAGTAGGCACATTAAAATTAAAAGTATCATAACCGTCATAAGAATTAGTAACTCTAAGGTCCCAGCAGACCCCAGAGCCACGAAGCATAACGCCACTAAACCCAAAAGAAAGAGCATCTTCGTAAGAAACTACCCCCACATCTACTAAACGGTTCTTCCAAATTCGATTCTCAGTTAATAAATCTTCAATCTCATCAATCCTAGAAGAGAATTGTTTACAAAACAAAAATAGATCGTCACAAAAACCTATAGGTAAATCTTGTGAAACGCCACCTGGACGTATATACGCCGCATGCATACGAGCACCCGAGACTCTTTCATAAAACTCCATTAGCCTTTCTCTTTCTTCAAATCCCCATAAAAACGGTGTTAAAGCCCCCACGTCGAGAGCATGTGTTGTAAGAGCCAATAAGTGATTTAATATACGAGTTATTTCGTCAAATATAACTCGTATATATTTAGCCCTATCCGGAATTTTGCAACTAAGCAACGATTCAACAGCCAACGAATATGCATGCTCTTGAGCCATCATAGAAACGTAATCTAACCTATCAAAATAAGGCAAAGCTTGAATATATGTTTTATACTCAATAAGCTTCTCGGTACCTCTGTGTAACAATCCAATATGAGGATCTGCTCGTTGAACAACCTCACCATCCAATTCCAAAATTAAACGCAATACTCCGTGAGCAGCGGGATGTTGAGGTCCAAAATTCATGGCGAAATTCTTCAACTTAGAAATTGAGACTTCTGAACTCTCTCTAGAGGGTACATTGTAAAAATAAGATGAATTTTCGACCATTTATTAAATAACTTAAAAAGTAGAATTAACTAGTTTAATTTTAAAATTGGGTATAAAAATCGACAAGCTTTGAAAAGCTTATTTGGTAAGCGAAAAAGAAAATAAATCAGATTTACTTGAAAGAAACTTAGTAATATTATTATCATTGTTACCAAATTTCTTAGAAGTAGAAAACATTGAACACGGTAAATAAAAAGTTGAACCGTCAGAAAGTATAATCATAGTTAATGAGTCGCCGGATAGCTTCGGTAAATTAATAACTGATTTTTGAAAATCAACTACTGAATCCTTTTTGGAACTATTTTTAATCAAACTAACCTCGCATTTCAAACAAAAACTAACAAAAATTGAACTCATTTTAAAATAAAAAAATTAATTATTAGTTAAAACGCCAAAATTGAAGAAAAAGATGAATCATTAGCAAATGATAAACCGCCCCACCAGTAAACTAGTATAAACAAAAACAACCAAACAACATCAACAAAATGCCAATACCAGGCAGCAGCTTCAAACCCTAAATGATGGTCAGATTCAAAATGTTTAAACAAATTTCTAAATGTACAAACTAAAATAAATATAGTTCCAAAAAGGATTCAGTAGCT
>Ga0181465_101064_pt1 | contig 11795 bp, 5 predicted proteins | sample InSIn3gowninarea_FD_119076 | JGI IMG/M metagenome (GOLD analysis project Ga0181465, IMG submission 119076) | Clean room microbial communities from NASA Spacecraft Assembly Facility at Jet Propulsion Laboratory, Pasadena, California, USA -... ... | reverse complement strand
ATGTACTATAGGTCTTGAAGTTGACTCTAATGCTGTTGGTTAAATGCTAGTAAGTATGAAAAGATAAGAAGAGGGTAGGTTTCTTCTGCACTTTGTTGTTTTGTGGAGGGTTAGGCTTTCCTATAAATATAGAGATAAGTGTGTATGGCTGTATGTGTGTTGTTATATTCCTGCTGTATTTCCTGTTGTTATGAAACCAAGATTCAAATGATAAGGGAAGAGTCACTATTCTAAGGTATAGAGCTACTAATATATAAGATAGAAACCTCTACTATATGGCCAGTATTCATTCCTTGCAGAGAGTGTGTGTGTCCGGATGTGGGTAGGAATGGCGGTTTATAGAAGAAAATATGATCTCTATGCGATTTGAGAAGTCCCTCGCCCTGCCCATTGAGTTCAAAAGGTGTGAAAGAATGGATGATTTTTGACCTAATTCCACCTTCTGATCATGGAGAGAAATTGCATGATACACCTCGACGTGATTATCCGCAATAGGCACTAGTTTTCGTCTAGGGGAAAATATCATCTAGGGGTAAGGTTTCGTAAATGAACGAAATCACAGACGCGAAGAGCCTTTTTGGTCTTTCGCACGCGGAAAAGTCAATAAGCAAGGGGGTAGGCCCAATCGTTTAGGTAAAGATAGAAATCCTATTTTGGCCCGTCAGCATCATTCCTAACACGAGACGCACAACCACAACTGTCCATCGCGTGCCAAATCATTCAAGCGGTAGCATAGGCAATGCAAGCTCACCGATCCCGTATCGGTCCAAAGTAGGCTGCACAAAGCAAAGGTCAAATGTCGTCCCGCCTTTAGGTTGATCAAGATTCAGAAAGAGCACCTCGACCAGCGTTCCTTACAATTTGATAGCCAGAGTCCGAGAGCCTGCAGCATTCCTTTCAGTTAGAAAGTTTGATAGCCTGCAGAGTCTATAGGCAAAGACAAAGGCAGGGGTGGAAACCGTTTCCAAAGTCGAAACAAGGGGTGCAGAACAACAAAAGACAGAGTCAATTGCTTACCTTGAACCGATTGATGATCCGGAGCTACCAGCAGCAGCTTTTTCAGTTGATCCAGCAGCTTCCCCACCATCATCTCGCTCAGTATCCTTTCCTATTCCAGCCCCCCTTCGCTCAGTTCCAAATCCGTATACTCCAGTCGAAGGTCCAGTTGACTCAATAGTTTACCCAGCCATTGTAGCAGCAGATCGAGATCGAGAAGCATAGGTGTCCGGTTGTGCCTGATGAATCGTACCAGAATCTCGTATAATCGTACTGCTTAGATCAACCTGCCTGTGACTGATCGAGATCTTGATGCCTGCCTCAGAGATCACGGGGAAGAGCGCGAGATTAGCCTCATGAAACAAGATTTGAGGTAGGCTTATTATAGCTGTACCAATACGCAGGCAGCCCTATTTATACCGTTTTTTAGACAGATCAACAATCCATCCTCTAGGAACCCCATATTGCGGTTATCTTTATAAAAAAGATACAATCACAAGCTCCTAATAGGCAGGTTTCCACCCAGAAGATGAATGAGCGAGAAACCCCTTGGCATAAGGAGATCAATGATGCATATACTTTCTCGTAGCTATTATTCTCCCTATCTATTCTCTATTCTCTTTTAAAGGCACATCCCATCACGTTTCATAAACCCAATGAGGAATCCATCGTCTCCGAACCCTATCTTGCGTGTCTCTTTATAAAGAATAGCAAATCGCAAAGGTCAGCGGATTACACCAATCCACGAGTCAAGACCTTCCGCAGACATACGTGGTTATCTTAATCTTATTTAAGGCAGGAAGGAGATGAACGAACTATAGACTTTCCCAGAAATGATTTGATCCGTCAGATTCAAGGGGGGTGCTATACACAGGGGTGCTCTATAAATAGAATAGGCGAAAGCACCCTTCCTTGCATTACCGGGAGGGGAAAGCAAATACAGATATTCGGGGAGACTCTACTAATAAACAACCTTAGTTCAGAGGTGCCCATCCTTCATCAAAAGATGATACCTCTCCTTGCCCCCGGAGGGACAAGCGGCTTCGCACCTTCAGGGGATGCTCTTTTTTTATGACGTATGTTTACCTGGAAGGCCTGACCTTTTTATGTGTGGGTTTATGTTTGGGTGCCTCCCTCCCCTTCCTATCGCTTTGAAATATGGTGAATAGGGAACATATAAGTAAGTCCAGCAACTAATTGGTAAGGCGACCAGAACTTACTAATATGAGGAGCGGAGCCCTTATCGTTCATAGGTAAAAGATAGGGAAAGAAAAGGGAAGTCCAGAGCGACAGACTATAGCCCGCTCTTATTCTTTAGCTTTAGCAGTGGGGTTGCAATTCTTTAGTAAGTAATTGCCGATACCTCTTAATTGGCTTTCCGCTTGCGTTCAATTGGCTAAATTGAATTAGTAATAGGAACCTCCCCTTCTTTCCTATCGCCCCCTTTCAAAAAGTCAAAAAGTCAATAGCTTTATAGCCCTAAGTGATTAATGAAAGTGGTATAGAGGAAGTAAGTTCTAGGTATTCAGGTGGGTAGCAGGCATAAACTGAAAGGCAGGTATATATATATAGATATTCCTAGCAATAGAGTGAGTTCTAATTCATCAATTGTATCTTGACGCTCGGCCGGAATAGTTTGGTACCAACCAAGCCAAGCATATTTCAGTAAGTGTGATTCCAGGTCTGTGAATGCTGTCTGGAAGGCGGTGCAACAGCTCTGAAGCCAGTGCAAGGCTGTTTGGGGCCTGAAAAGGTAAGTGATAAGGTTAAGCAGGTGGGTAAGTTGGTAAGAGTATAGGTAAAGGTTCTTCGGTAGGGTAGTTAATAGCAAGACCCACTAAGATAAATTAAGCAAGTGTAAGCCTGTCTGGAAGGCGGTGCAACAGCTCTATTGGAAGCCGGTGCAATGCTAATGGGGGGATTAAGTAAGTAGAGTAAGTGAGTTAGTTAAAGGTTGGTAAAGAAGGTTTGGAGGTAACAGTTGCGAGTAGGCATAAGGTAAGGTCTCAATAGTCATAGTGCCTACTCATTAAGATTCATCAAGCAAGTGTTTCAAAAGCCTGTGCAATGCTCTGTCGAACGCCCGGCTGATAAGGTAAGTGAATTGAGCCAGCCAGTATCTAAAGGTGAGTTAATACGTAAGCCAGGTGGTGAGTTGGTAGCAGTGGGTCGGTCGCACGCTAAGTAAAGGGCCCTATATTCTTTAGGGGTCACTCACTATTCATATGGTGAGGGATTTTTCGTCAATTTTCTAAGTGCTTGCAAGCAGTCCGTCCAGTCACAAAGGTTGGAGGTGATGCAGTCTTGGATCGTTGGAACTAACTGCCTTATTGAATTGAGCTACTACTGCCAGAACCTTTAGCAGATATCCTGGGAACTTCAGCATAGATTGTTGAACTTCCGGATTCATTTTATACTGCCATACTTAACTTAATAAACCATTGCTGGATGGTCAATGAGCGAACCGTAGGGCATTTTATATAGCGTTGTACCAGCGTTCAAAAACACTTGATTCACTAATCTTACTTGATACAGCACTTAGACCAGTTGTATTCACTTTATTAGCCTATTTCCCTTTACTTACGTGCATGCTACCAACCACGTGTTATACCATACTTTACTTACCGATTCACCTTGATCGAAGGAGTGTTGCCTGCCCTTACCCGCAGATAGCTACGAGGGAGTTAGAAGCTTAGGACAGTGCCGGGAGAACCTTGAACTGGTAATCGTGACAGTGGGAAGGAAGGCTGCGTATGAAGATGGTCATTATGATAGTTCAAACGCTTGTCCAAGTGGTAAATGCAATACTGAAAGGTGGCCTCTCACTGGTAGGGGCCGGTAGAAGGATCCACCGGGGTTGAGAACTCGCAATTTGATTTAGGCAAATTGATGTGCGAAAGCAGTTAAGGTTATTCCTTCTAATCAGGCAGGGGGGGCAGGATTCGGACCTGGGTGCCCGAATCGCTTCAAATGAATAGGAATAGCCTTCAGACTACTACCACAAAAAACCCATCTTGAATTTCTCAAACGTGCGTGCATTTGAAAGCGCTTTTGATATCGACCAGAACCACCCGACCGGGTGCCTATTGAAGATGGGAATCTTGCTCCGTTCCTCAACTGTGAATATTAGGTGGGCCTTTTTATACATATTGATTGATACCACCATTTAGATACGTCATCTCAGGTCGGGCTTGAGAGACCTTCTTTTTTCTCTTCTTTAGGTGCCGTAAGGCCGCTCGACCAAGGGGAGAGGAAGAAAACCCCACCGTGGTATGCGCCAATAAGACCACCCCAACCATAGTGGGCCACACTAGTGGAACATATATAGATAGGGTGATCATTGGTCTGATGCTTCGGGCGAAATCAACTCCCAGGGTGTGACGGGCGGTGTGTACAGGGCCCGGGTACATCTGAGCAGGAAGGCCCTCTCTTTGAACCTTGTAAGTAAATGGTCGAACTCACAGATAGAAACTTAGTGCCGTTTGATGAGTAACTAAGAACGAGGGAGAGGGATACGGGAAGGATGAAGTAATGGAAGAGAAAGTAATTGCTAGTAGTAACGACTTGTCACGATCCATTGGTTTATATATCATCCATGTTCTAGGTGTATCGGGATACATTATTTTCGCTAAGCGTATATAATAAAATTGGGTGAAAGGGTCCACCCCGCGACGAAGGATGGGGTACTAACTGCCCCAAGACCAAGGGGGTACTAACCATTATTTTAGCCCCTGTCCTCTCCGAACCGCAGGAGATAGTTGCCCATCATACGGCTCACCAACTTCACTTGCTCCGATCATGTTAGGTCGGGGGGGGCTCGGGCGGGTTCACGAACGAAGGTCCTCCTGAGCTAGGCTAGTAAGGTCCTGATCTTACGCATAGCGAAGCTAACTCAGGCTTTTAGGGGAATAAATAGAAGCGGGACCTGAGCTATAAGGAAGGAAGGTAAGGTTCTCCCTTACGCTATGCTCTTTGAGGGAAATCAATATGAGTAATAACCTTACGCTCTCTTACCGGCCGGGAATAGAGGGTTGGTCCGGTCCTCTGCGAGAGATTCCACGGGCGGGCGGGTAGGTCCTTAATTACCTGAGCTAGAGTTCGGGAAGAAAGGCCTTTCTTTCTTCCCCTAAAAGCCTTACTGAGCTATGCGATTGAGGGGAAGAAATAGAAGCGTGAAGGTTCTCCCTTTCCGGTCTATAGTGCCCCTTCCTCGTGACAGTTACGCTATGCTTAGTTCATAACCAACCTACACACACCAATTCTGTCACTGCCGATCTTGCCGTAACGGTTTCAATAAAACAGGGCCCTATATTATTTAGGGGTCACTCACTATTCATATGGTGAGGGATTCGTCGTCCTGCCTGAGCTCTGCGAAGGTTCTCCCTTGAGGCAGATTCCGGACACCCTTCCCCCCACCCCCTTCCTTTGAAGGGGGGCCCGGCCAGCAGGGAGGCCAAAGCCCGATTTTGTTTCCTCTCCATATCGGACGGATCGGAAGGGGGGGCGAGCTCCTCCCGTGTCCAATCTCCTTACCCTCTCCTCGGATGTATCGAGAGATCCCACCCACCGCTCAGAAGAAGAGATCCCCCCCCTACCTATTTCTTTTATTCAGTAGTTCGGGCTGCTTCTGGTGTGCCGCCCGCTCCTCTTTCCTTCCCTGCGTGCGCATCGGTATGCCCCGGCGGCCCTGCCCTCGCACCACAGCCTGCATCTCTTTATTTCTAAGTCAGTTAGGCGTAACGTATTTGAAGAGGAAAAAGTCAGTCGCGGGTAAGAGAAGCGGGCGGGAGATCGCGTAAGGAGAGGTACGTTAAGTGACTCGCCTCAAAAAGGGCTCGGAACGAAGAGAAACGGAGTCGCTCGATCAAACCAAAGGGATAGGAAAGAGAATATCGAGTAAGTCGCTGTATCAAATAGCTACGCCTTACTAAGTAGGCCGCTATATGGTCATGATTTATATGGAAGGAAGGATGTCTCGCCAAATGACTATTTACCCACCCACCCCAATCCCCGGGGAAGGCACTAGTCTCGACCAACGCCCCCCCACCCAATAAGTAAATTGAAATGATGGCATAGTGCAAGTGGATCTACTGGTACTGCTTCACCGACTTCTGGATCAACTGGATCACCGACTGCTATACGGGCCACTTTCACTCCCAAAAGGTCATATCTATCGTCTTGATCCCCAAACTGGTGATACAGCGCGTTTTTTATTAATCACTTTCTATTTGTCGAGGTCTGGCAATCTCGATTTTGACAGATCTGGATGAATTTGGGTTTTCATTAACTGGTTGGGATCGGCTCATCGATCTGTTGGTTCAATAGCTGATCAGGTGAATCCTTCAATGGTAAAGCCTCACCTTAGCGGGGCCGATCATCAGTGGGTGTAATGGCTAGTCTGGGTATTGAGTCCAGCCAGTACCAATCCAGTCAATCAACCCTTGGATCATGGATGGGATCATACCGATCCATCACGTGTCAATTCAGCTTTCGTTGCAGGGTGCAATAGAGTCGGCTTGCCCCGCGTCTCCGACGGCGATATCGGCGATAACTAGAATCTCAAAACCACCCGGGAGGATAGATCGCATGGATATCAGCTGGTCACTCAAAGAATTGATCCCATATTTCTTCTATCCTTCCTAACAAGCATTTCCTATCTATTCGCCCGCCCAGAACCTCAAAGTGGGAAGGGCCCGCCGCCACTCCCTTCCCCCCCCAGGAGGTATAGATGGATAGGCCCGCCTATTCCTCCGGGGGCCTTAAGAGACAGATGAAGCAGAAGTTTCCGTCTACGTCACTCCATATTTCCGCAACTCCATCGGAATACGAATGAGATCAGAAACGCCATCATTGAGGCAGACAATGCAATAGCTTCGGTTAAAGCGAACCCCGAAATGGCATGACCAGATAATTGTTTAGCCAATGATGGATTTCGCGCCACGGAATGGATCAAGGAACTAAGAGCGTTTCCAATACCGGCAGCAGCTCCCGCTAAAGCAATTGTAGCTGCTCCAGCACCTATTAATTTCGCACCTTCCAGCATATTGAGAAGGAGGTTTCTGTCTTGTCAGTTCTTTTCCTAGTCTTTCTCTTCGGATTTGGTTTCTCTTCGTTGATTCTTCCCTCTTTCGGCGTTCCTTTCATCAATACCTACCTCAACTGGCATCTCCGGCCATTACCTAACCAACGGCATTACCTCACCTCAGACCAACGTAATATTTTGGTTGAGGGAAGTGTTGCCGAAAATAGGCGTACTGGCTCGGAGAAATATCGCCGGGAAGGGGGTGATGATGAAGAACCCCCCACCCCCCCGGTTTCCAGAGGGGGCAAGAGGCCTTGGGACAGCATATACATCCCAAGGTCTCTTGGATATCCCTGGAAACCGTGAGTTCGTGCGCAACTCGATATTCCGGGAGCCAGGGCGCGGCGCCCCAATGGCAGGGTTGCACATGTTCGGGGAACAAGTGGGCCCAGGAGAGATAGCTATAGTAAGACCCCGCATCGAGGGGCCACCTAAGGAAGGTTAACAAATATTCGTTAGGTGGCGTTGACGCCGATGCAGGCGCCGCCCCTCCGTCGACAGCAGATCCGGATACGGTGTCTCCCGGAGTATGCGAGCCGACCCGCCCCGTCCCTTGATCGGGATTTAAGCTTCTCCCTTGGAGAAGCTCATCCCAATCAAGGGATGGGGCTTCCGGCGAGCGCATCAGCGCTCCGAGTGATCCCCCGGAAGAGACCTCCGGACCCTCCTCTACGGGGGGTTGACATAAGGCTACATCGAAGTAAAAAGGGGCAAATGATGGTATAGCGATGAACATAGGAATAATACTAGGAGATATGGTCCGAATAATCTCTATAGTAGTTCCATGAACAATCCTTTGCGGGATTGGATTTCTTCTATAGTGAAAATGCCATAAAGCGCGAACCAACACCCATGAGACGAAAACCAAAATCAGAATGAGGAAGAAAAAGATATCATGATGTAAGTCAATTATTCCTTGCATCACAGGCGTTGCTGCGTCTTGAGAAGAGGGTTCCGCAGCATCACAAGAAGCGATTGTGAGGAATAGCCATTTTGTCACAATCATTTGATTCATTATTTCGTTATCTTCGACCTTTTGCTCCCGAAATCGAGAGACTTGTCCCTTCCGCCCCCCCTCGGTATAAAGAAAAGATTGTCTCTCAAGCATGGTCAAGGAAGCATGCTCCTTGCACATACGTGGCTGGGATGCAAGTTTCAATACGTAATGAATGATCCAATCATGAATGAGATATGTCATTCCGAATTATAGCAGTAATTACGCTTTAGCAGATAATGCATATATTATATATGTCATTATGCTTTTTGCTGGATCGAATTGACTTGATTTCTCTTCCCCTCAAACTCTTTCTTCCCCTCTCCCATATATTTGATTTCTTCCCCTCAAACTATATATATGTAATTACGATTTATTATATACGTAATTACGCTTTAGCAAACAACTACGATATCACTGGCACTTTTCCGATACGAGTTGACCCATCCTTCCTTCGGGTCAATCCTTCGACAATTATATATGTAATTATGCCTTTCTTCCCCTCAAAGTAAGGTCAGGTTATAAACACTACGCCTTGGGTTCCTACTGACACTCTTATACCTCTGACCTTTGAACTATTAACGCCAGCCCCAACAGCCTATATCAGTGGTAACCTCTTACTCTTACCTCCTTGCGTGGGAATAGCCTTGATCCTATGCAGAACACCTATGACCTATGACCTATGATACCTATGATCAAACCTTAGGACCCTTACCTTAGGACTCTTGACTTCTGACCTTGAATCTTTAGACCCTTGACTTATATGTTAGCCATGAAGAGCGTTACCGATTCAATGGGGACAGCTCTAGAGAGAGGGTTGACCCATAGATCTTTTCACCTAGAAGAAGAAGTGGGAAGGTTTCTACTTTCTATCGGTTATACCACCATCTTTCTCATTAGGCCGTGGGAACAAGGAGGAAGGGGATCATGGTGTTTCAGCGCTGTTGAATGCTTTTTCTCTCATTGGGCCTTGTGGCTACCTTGTTCTAGTTGTGCTTGTTAGGCCGAGAATACAACCTTCTTTTTGGTTCAATTTCCTCTCCCTTTAGTCGAGCCCCCTACCGGGTCCTCACCATATGAATAGTGAGTCCCTACCGGGCCTTTGGTCCACAGAGTGAGAACCTGTGGTAGCGGAGCTAATTAGGTAGCGGGGCATATGGTAGCGGAGCAGGGACCTATCCTATCGCCTTATGACCCTTGCCCTTGGAGCGATAGGGGGTACAATACAATTAGGCTTTTGGAATCTCTTTCTATGTCCTATTCCTAGAGGCCTATACCGGTTGGATTCTTAGGCATATAGCTGGGTCTTATTAACGTGAAAACAACTTTTTCACTTTCACACCCCTTCTTCTTACTCTCTTTCTTAGCTGATATGGCTTAAATAGCGCTATCTGAAGGCTATGACGGGGGCACCTAAGAACACATATAGAGTCTTATCAATAATACAGGAGCTAAAAAGCAAAGACCCTTGACCCCTTGACGAGGAATTATCGAACACACCTTACCCCTTGAGCTATGAGCGCTTACGCGGGTTGCGGAATCATTAACAAAACCGCGAAATATGAGGGTTGGATCATACAGGAAATAGAGGGGTCGATTCACTTGTTTAGGAACCATACAATTTCAATTTGACCGGACTAAGCTTGGATCTTAAGGCTTTGGATTTCGAGTCAAATATTCTAAGTTCATATTTTGCGATTGGGGTGGGTGGGTAAATAGTGGTCGAGCGTGCTTGCGCATCCTCAGTCAAATCTTCTTTTCTTGACCGGACATGAAATCTTTCATCGGGCGGGTCAAAATAATGGTGCGAAGCCCCCTCCGGGGGCATGGATTTTCTTAGTCAAATTGGCTTTTCAGAGCATTTCTCTATAGAACAACCTAGGTCAGCCCATTCACTTTTAGGTTCTGTTACTCCTTCCTGCCTTAGAACCTCAATACGCTTCACCCTATTAGTGTCATTAGCGTTAGCTATTACATGGAACTTCTACTCTAGATATCTTTTGACCAAGATAGAGTTTCACCTTAAGTCCGTGGGAAGGGGAAGGGATCGTGGGGACCAATAGATCGTTTCACCCAGAGGAAACGCCAAGGTCTTACTTTAGACACTTCTCATTCACGGTTTTTGACCAATGAAATCTCCATTTTTATGGATACGAGGGAGAATCCGGCGGCCCCCCTCTCAAATAAGTAACTTTAAGATATTTGATATTCATAGATTTCGCCTTTTATGCTACTTATCCTATAAAAGACAGGATTGATTCAATTGGAGGTCGAGTGAACCAATTTAGGATTGTCGCTGATAAGGCTTTGTGTCTGCAGAGATACCGGGGTTTTCTTCATTCTCAATACTGACAGGCTGCATGTCGATAGTCCATCAGAAAATAGAGGAGGGTTCCATGAACTTGCTTGAGGAACAGTACGATTGCACCCATACGCTTCATGTACCCATTCTTTACACTCAACCAAGAAGGCCCAGTCCGCATCCTTCAATCCGCCCACATTCACTTCAATCCCTAGGTACACCTATCTTAAGTCCGTGTCCGTTGTGTATATTGATAGAGGATTACGCTTTAGGTCCATGCCGATAGATGCCCGCAATCCACATTAGGAAGTCCCTCACCTTTCTTTCAACCATTAGCGTTAGCTATTCAATGGGGAGCTAGACTACTAACAAATACATCGAGAGATTACAATTCGACTAACAACCAATATCGAGAGCTAACCACTATCGAGCTAACCCCATTCAATTACTAACAACCGGGTTTAGCTAACAACAAAGAGGGGGATCTCATGACCTCTTGAACTGCTGATATTTACTACCTTATGACTTTTGCCTTATGACCTAGACCCCATTACTTTATGCCTCAGACCTATGAAATCTTCACTTGCCAACCTACCGTATATGGATGGTGGATTTTGTGTTTGAGAGTCGGCTGTAACATGCTCGTAAATAGAGATCCTAAAAAGGGTCTAATCTAAAAGCTAAGTGTGTCCTTCTTAAGTTTAAGTAAAGAGGGCTAGGGCTGTTTGGGGTAAGGTTCAAGCAAGGCCTGGGAACTAAATGGAACCCTCCCAGAATCGTGTCTTTTAGGCCCTCGCCCTCGCTTCGTGAAATTGAGGTAGGTAGGTGCCCAGGTAAACTAGGATTGTAAGAAGCATTTGTGTAAAGCAGTTCGGTGTCTCTGGCGGTGTATAGTCGGGCTGTCTCTCTCAATAGCTATCGGGGCGGTATCTATCTCCAGCGGTTTCAATATATCAATCAGTCAATCTCAGTCAATATATCTCGGGTAGGTCTCTCTAAGGATCGGTGGGCTTATCAGTGGGCTTAGCAGGTGTCTTAGGTTCCAAAGCAATGAAAGAGAAAGGATGCGTAAGCAGGCTTGACCACCGGGAAAGGATGCGTAAGCAGGCTCGACCATAAGGATGCGTAAGCAGGCTCGACTGTTAAGGACCTTTAGGTGCTCGACCATAAGCCCCCCCACCCAATAAGTCAATTGAATGCGCAAGCAGGCTCGACTGATAAGGCCGCCATCACCTTTAGGTGCTCGACCAAAAGCCCCCCCACCCAATAAGTAAATTGAAGAGGACCTTTAGGTGCTCGACTGATAAGGATGCGCAAGCAGGCTCGACTGTTTTGGTTACTTATTTGAGAGGGGCAATAAGTAAACCCTAACCTTTAGGTGCTCGACCACCGCCTTTTAGTTACTTATTTGCCCCTCAAAT
>Ga0181465_100958_pt1 | contig 11813 bp, 5 predicted proteins | sample InSIn3gowninarea_FD_119076 | JGI IMG/M metagenome (GOLD analysis project Ga0181465, IMG submission 119076) | Clean room microbial communities from NASA Spacecraft Assembly Facility at Jet Propulsion Laboratory, Pasadena, California, USA -... ... | reverse complement strand
AAACAGACTGGACTAATAACTATGACTAGACCTCCCCGACCACAATCGGTTTCGGTCTGCCGCAACTAGACAGGACAGAACTACGAAAAAGAAGAAAAGTTTCAAAATACACCTAACTAAAACCTAACCTAAGCTCTCGGACAGAGAGCCATGAGAATATGTCAATTAAGTAGCATGGTAGGGCTTCAGGCGGGCGCCATTCACCCATCCAGGTCTGATAACTCCATCCAATTGCGCAAGTCGAACAGCGCCAGAATCTCTGATTTCCGCAACCATAAAAGCAACCAGTGCATCTTAAGTTGACCAGGATGCTTCAGATACTTGCTGTCGTAGAGAAGGACTTTCTCTCCTACAGCAAAAGACTTCTTCTTAATGTGGCGATCATGCTTTTTGTCTCTGTTTCTCTACTGTTTGATGAAAATCAGCCAAGAATCGATGCTCATCTAAATCCCATAATTCATGAAGCCATTCCGCAACAGAAGTATCATCAGACATCTTTGTAGCTTGAGCAATGTACAGACTAGGAATCAGGAACTCTGCAGGCACAACAGCTTCTCTCCCGTAAACAAGCTGAAATGGAGTGTACTTATGCAATCTTTTAGTGGTAGTTCGATAAGCCAAAAGTGTCGCAGGAACCCTCTCATCCCAATCATCCCGATTGGCAGAACAAACTTGAGTAAGGTGCGAAGCCGCTTGTCCCTCCGGGGGGCAAGGTCTCTCTCCAAAATATTGTTGAAGGCTTCTACAGTACCATTGGCCTGCGGATGATAAGGACTGCTCTTATGATGCTGGATCAAAAATGATCGGGTCAGTGTAGCAATAGTTTGATTGATGAAGTGAGTTCCCTGATCACTGGTTCAACTTCTAGGACAACCAAACCGGGTGATAATATTTTCAAAAATGAACCGTGCTGCAGTATCTGCAGAGCAATCCTTAACAGGAGCAGCTTCTGCCCACCTAGTGAGATAATCAGTTGCGGTAATGATGTATCTAGCCTGCGAATGTCGAGCAGGAGGACTGAATGGAAGAAACTCAAACTCATGAAACAAGAAGCAATAAAATCAAACTCAAAGTCAGGCTGAGGAGTCGGTAAACTCAGGGCGAACACTAACACTCACACTCAGATATATTCTTTTCTTATGAGACCAAGAAGATCAACTCAAGTAACTCAAGTCAGGGCTCAAGTAACTCAGGTCAGAGCTCACATTGGGCTCATAGTCACCAAACTCAGGTCAGAGCTCAGAACAACAAACACAAAGAGATATTCTTCTTATTCACCACGAGGCATGGGGTCCCCCGACCCCCATCGTAGCGTAGGTTCTATTTTTTAGGTGATACTCCAGCATTAGTAGCTTATACTCCAGCATTAGTAGGTTATACTCCAGCATTAAGGGAAAGCCTTGATAAACTCATAGTAAGAGAGGTAGTAAGAGAGGTAGTAAGAGAGGCTCATAGTTCAGACAACTTCTATATTCTTTTGAGAACCAAGAGACATATGGCTTTGAGAATTCTTAGGCTCAGAGTCAGGTCAGTTTACTTAGGACTCAGAGCAGAGAAAGAGATATTGGACTCAGAGCAAAGAAAGAGATATGATTTGTGAAACCAAGTCAGGGCTAAGACTCAGAGAGGGCTGGCTAAGAGGAATCCGAGCAGCTATCCGAGCAGCTAAGAGCAATCCAACCTCAGCAAAGAGGGCAAGCCCATCACTCTCTAACAAAACAGCTCAGCGAAGAGGCAGCCCAGAAGATATATTCTTTCTTACTGCAGGGGAGCTCTGAGGATGCGAAAGCATGCTCGACTGATAAGGACCCTTTAGGGGGCTCGACTGATAAGGATGCGCAAGCAGGCTCGACTGATAAGGCCGCCATCACCCTTTAGGGGGCTCGACCACCGCCTTTTAGTTACTTATTTGAGAGGGGCACCCAATAAGTAAATTGAAGAGGACCTTTAGGTGCTCGACCCCCGGGAGAGGAGAGGACTACTGCTAAGAGCAAAGCAACAGACAGAGAGGAGTTAGCTCAATAGGAAGACAAAACCATCGATAAACTACCCAAATAGGCGTATCGTGAGGAGGGATGACGTTACCTTAGAACGAACGGAAATGTTCATTTGACTTATTGGGTGGGGGGGCTTTTGGTCGAGCCTGCTGTCGCATCCTTGAAACACGTTCGGAGCATGAGCTATGAATCACCAAATCCAGAGGAATCAAGGATCCATATAGATAGGCATTGGATACACAGACCTACTTAGCCTACTACGCCTACTAGACCTGCCTTATTTCACTCAACCTAACCTTGATAAAGACATCATCTCCGAGCTATGCTATGGTCCCTCTATCAAATGGACTTATCGCCGAGGAATTCAACTCAATCTGATACCATGGAACTTCCTTCCTACCCATGCTTACTACCTTGGATACCCAGACCAACCTCACCTAGCTTACTCACCAAGCTCATGGTCAGTCAAGGCAAGCAAAGGAAAGAGGATCTCAAGGCCTTAACCAGAGGGATTCACGGAGGCAGATAGAGCCCTATAGCAGTTCCTCTCACAGAAGACCCCAGTCCATAGTAATACAAAACATCGATAAACACCCAACATAAGGACCTCTATCATGAAGGCGGACAAAGGAACCTTAAAACCAACGCAAATACCCGCCCTTCCCAGCATGAGCAATGAGTTATGAATCACAAGGGGTGAGTCTTATTAGTCCCTTATCTAATCCTACTGTCTAGGTCAAAGAGTATTAAGAGTCTGGTTTTGGGGTGTTAGTGTGATTTATTGGTTCCTAGGTGAAAGAGTATTTATAGGTGTCACTTACTAAATAGGGTTCTCATCCTTGCTGCTGTTATAGGGTTCTCATCCTTGCTGTTGAGTTCTACTAGATTCCTAGACTCCTAATGATGACTTTCAACAACCAACTATTCTGATTTTTACCACTCTTAATACAAACATCATACCTATTTCTTTCTCTCTTCAACTTATCATACTTAAAGAAGACAGCTTCTTCATCTCTTGAACCTAAAGAAGAAATCCCAATATGAAGATAAAGATGAGTTGTAATCCTCTCCCGGCGGAAGCAGGCTTTTTAGTTACTTATTTGAGAGGGGCCACCCAATAAGTAAATTGAATGCGGAAGCAGGCTCGACTGATAAGGACCCTTTAGGGGGCTCGACTGATAAGGACCCTTTAGGGGGCTCGACCATAAGGACCTTTAGGTGCTCGACTGATAAGGACCTTTAGGTGCTCGACCATAAGGGAGAGGAGAGGATGCGCAAGCAGGCTCGACTGTTTTGGTTACTTATTTGAGAGGGGCAATAAGTAAACCCTAACCTTTAGGTGCTCGACTGTTAAGGACCTTTAGGTGCTCGACCATAAGCCCCCCCACCCAATAAGTAAATTGAAGAGGGAGAGGAGAGGAGAGGATGCGGAAGCAGGCTTTTTAGTTACTTATTTGCCCCTCAAATAAGTAAAAAAAAAAGAAGTAAATTGAATGCGGAAGCAGGCTCGACTGATAAGGACCCTTTAGGGGGCTCGACTGATAAGGACCCTTTAGGGGGCTCGACCATAAGCCCCCCCACCCAATAAGTAAATTGAAGAGGAGAGGATGCGGAAGCAGGCCCTTTTTTTGACTTATTTGCCCCTCAAATAAGTAAAAAAAAAAGAAGTAAATTGAATGTGGCTTTTTTAGTTACTTATTTGAGAGGGGCCACCAAATAAGTCAATTAAGGTCCGGAGGGCTTGCGCTTCTGAGGGCAAGGGCCTTTCCTTCCTACCAACAGACAGACAGGTGGATGCTATGCTTACAGGCATCGGATTTCTTAACTTATCATGATATGACAAGGTATCTATTCCTCCATGATGAAAAGAATATCCAGTGAGGGGAGAGCAAGGGGTTAAGTACCACCAATACCAGACATAGGCGCTCAAGCTGTAAGGGATGCAGAGGTAAAGCCAAAAGCAGTCAACCCCACAGATCCACAAGCAGCAGTAGTTTCAGCTGACTCATTTTACCCAGTTCTATTTGCATCTCCATATGGTGATCAAAGCACAAGGTATACCCCCTGTCGTCGCACTCTCTACATCATGCCATCACATTACACCTTGCCACCTAATCCCGTACACATTACACCTACTACCAGCTCGCTAAGCGTCCATCCCTGACCTTGCAACATCACTAGTTTCACCCGGAGCACCCCTTCCCGTTCTTCCACCACTATCTCGCTCGGTTCCTAATCCAGTAGCCGTACCTGCAGTATCAAAACAAGTAAAGGCATCACCCGCGGAGGAATAGGCGGGTCGAGAGCTAGTAGAAGTTCAGGTACCAGAGCCAGTTGACCAAGCTTATGAACTTGAACCCGCATCTATGCCAATTTACCGAGTAACAGATCCAGTCGTTGTTGATTCACCACCTGTAGTTTCATATCCTCTTTATTCAGATAGAGGGCCACCATCTTCAAAGGATCCCCTCTACCCTGATGATCCAATGGTTCAAACAGGAATCTAAAAGCAGCACTTACGCACCTATGTATGCCATCTGTAGTGAATCTAGTCCCGTCGAAGCAACCTATTGCCGAGCCATAACTACTAGTTAGTAACTATAAGATAGATCTTGCCTTGCTCATTCACTGAGTCCTACGTGCTCTCTCTCACCCCTAAGTGTTCTCGCACCTGCGCGTCCCATGTTCCTACCCCATACGCGACGCGCCTACCACTGGGCATTGAGTTAGATTTAGTGCTGTGCTTGGATCATGACACGGTCAATTATTCACTTGTAAAGTAGCCCGCTTGTTCATCGCATAAGGTAAAGCCCCAGAGCCTATTCCAATTCCAGTTCCCACTAAAGAATAAGCAACAGATCCCATTGTAGTTTACCAAGTAGCAAAGGCAGCATCCGCGGGAGAGGTAGCTGGAACAAAGCACACAGCACCAATTGAAGTTTCTCCAGCGGTGGTAGAGGCGGAGCTAGAAGCAGTAGTTACGGTTCCAGGCTTTGCGCTAGTTAGTCACTTTAAGCCAAGACCTTGAGTCTCTTTCCTAATCAAAGTGGTACCAAGATATGCTGCTGGCTATGATGCGGGTCAACCTAGGTGGTAAATTGGTTAAGGTGTAATATATAAGATGAAAGCCGCCTTGTATATTAGGAATCTCTATAAAGATAACCAACCCAACTACCTGACCGGAAATCTACTCCCTGACCGCGCATATATTATTTCAGCGGCCCATCGGGACTGAAGCAACTGGTTCATTGCATATATTTCAGTAGGTAGACCGATCCACGCTTGGTGCAGGTGTAATATCGATAGATGGCGACACTAGGTGGCAGGTGCGTTGCGATGGCTAGTGCTTGGCATGGGCGCTCGGAACCGAGGGATACCAATCGGGCCCTCTCAAATAAGTAAAAAAGAAGATGGTTGATCTAAGGATAGAGGAAGATACCGCGAGGACACGTATTACAAAAGGTGCCACACAGGGCACGTATTCCGAGTGTTTTAAGTGGTCACCAATTAGAAATAGTGATTGATTCAACTGATGGGCCATAGTAGGGGAGGTAGGTAAGGCCCGGACACTGAATTACCCCATTCTTGATTCAACCCATAGTAGTGTTTGCTTTCCTGGGTTTTCCAAGGTCTCATACTGGGGGTCGAGGAGATATAGATACAATATTAGTTTTCAGTCTCGGTTTCAGTCAATCAATCGCTCACTTGGACCCACATGTCTACCTGCCCTTCCAGGTATCTATCTGTTTCAAACCCCGCCACATAGCATAGATTCTTCCTTCGTCCTCCCGACACGGAAATATAGCTGCTAGCAAACAAAAACGGAGTTAGGGGGGGGCAATCCACGGTGTCATTTGGTGATTGTATATGATCATTTGGTGGGCTAAGGCGAGTAAGAAAGCAATAACCAACCGGGGTGGTGGGTCTAGCATCAAAGCAAGCCAGCTCCGTAAAGTTATTTCATCGTCGTAAGGTCGCAAAATAGATCGAAGTCAGGTGACAAGAAGAGAGATACGGGTGGTAGCAAGATTCGAGTATCAATCGAGGTCGTCGATATCAGGTCAGGTCGAAGTTCGATGAAGGCAGGTCGTCAGATCTAAGGTCTTGGCAGTCGTTAGTTGGCAAGGTCTATATCTAAGCGGTAAATTGGCAAGGTCAAAGAAAGCAGCAGTCAGGCAGTATCAGGCAGGCGGCAAGGTGATCAGCAGGCAGCAAGGTCTATCAGGCAGTCAGTTTGAAGTGGGCAAGTGGCTTTCGAAAGGAGTAAAGGAAGCCCCAAGGGGAAGAGCCCTTGTAATCCGGCATGCAATCCGTAGCTGTCAAGTTGCTCCTGTCAAGTTGATATATAAGATATCAACCAGTGGGTTAGGATAGAATAAACCCAATGCCAGTTTTTTTTCACATCCCAAAGCAAGAAAGATCCTTTACCCTTAGAGAAAATAAGTATTCCTCTAAAGTAGACCTTTTCCTTCCCTTAGATATGTTTTTCTCTCCATGAATCAATCTGTGTGAGTAACAATACTTGATCGGAATCAATTCAGTGTTTAGTGATTCTCCCTGGCCTAGTGGAATAAATCCTAATCTCCCTATAATCCATCATGAAGACTGATCTCCCTAGCCCAACTACCCGGATCATGGAATAACCATCCCGATCTATTACACGAATCCGGATCATGGAAAAGAGGATCATGGAAGATAAGAACCTAAGCCTAACTACCCGGATCATGATAGGAGGCCTACCTGTTGAACTCCTTCCCGGCCACCCTAAAGGGATTCTTTCTTCCTCGAAGCTAGTGCCGTAGTAGCTGATACCATTACTTTCTTAGAAAACAGCATGGATGATGACCGAATTCACCTTCGGGGCCCCAGGAAAAGGAGACCCCTAGCGACAGCGAACTAAGTCAGTCGTATTAATACGTCTATGATACGAACGACTACGGCGGATGAGTGAATGGGAGCAGGTCATATTACGTATGTAATAACGATTCATTGGAGAACCTAGGGCTAGAGCAGTAAATGGGATATACCGTCCGTGATCCACCCTGGATATCCTCTGATCGGGAAACCGTGTCAAAGCCGTTCTTAGGTTGGGGTTGAGTTAGTGAGCCATTCCGAGGCAGGGTTAGTTAGCCAAAGACGAGCGAAGTGCAGAGAGCGACAGCGGACTGAGTAGTTCTGGGGTTGGGGCAGAGTTAGTGAGCCGTGTGATAGGAACGGAGTGCACGACCGATAGGGAGAGGTTGAAGCGAGCTCCTTAAGGCCTTGGAGGACCGAACCCGCGTATGTGGCAAAAGACGGGGATGAATCCGTGGCTGCTAGGGGTGAAAGGCCAATCAAGATCGGATATGGTTCACCTATCTGATGGGAGCTAATAGGGTAAGGGATGGCAGACAGATAGTTCGTTCAAGCCCTATTCATTCGAGCAGGTGGATAATTGCAGATTGGTAAGATTGTTTGAATAGATGGAACTAATAGGGTAAGGGGGATGGCAGACAGATAGGGGCCCCCTACCCCAGGGTGTGGATGAGCAAACTGGATAGATGGATGGCACTAATCAAGTGCAGATAGGGCTGATAGGGTGAGGAATGGCAACTAATCAAGCATCTGTGTGAAAACATGTACTTGCTACGTGATGGTTCTACTACGCTATGTGTGGGGCAGTAAGGGAAGGATAAGGGAACACCACTACACTAGGGCATATGGCAGACAGTGAGTGACGTTTCTAGACATAAGGTAAGGTATCAACTCATCCCATTCGTTGCTTCTAAGGTAAGGGCTCATAACGTTCTCTCCTAACTACGTGCATTCCTGGTCTAGGGCTCCCTTGCAGGTGAGTGGGTAGAAACAAGGTAAGGTATATAGGTCCCCTACTTCTATTCCTCGTCTCCTTCCTTCCCTTTCTGATATATTGATCATTCGGCCTTACTCTTGACTTTCTTTACCGCTTCATCAGGATATGAATGCCCAACAACCCATGAAGACCTTATCTTAGAAGCACCAGACATGGCATAGTATGTTAGATATTAAGTGCAATAGTAGAACTGGCGGGGATGCAGACTCCGCATCTAGATATGTACCTGGCTCAGATGCTGCTGATCAAACTTTCACTGCCCGTAGTTGCCTAGCTTCGTTATTAAGCCCACGAATGCGATGTGAGCAAAGCAAACAGTAATTATTCAGGGTTTAGGACCGGTTCTGCTACGCGGTCAAACTAATGGCAAGGGATCTCAATATGATGCTGGTAGCTCTGGATCCGTATAACCTGAACCTGGTCCTGTCGCTGCGGTGGAGATTGAATCAAAACCAATGCTCTCTTTGCTCCCTTCGCCTCTGATTTAAGGTCAACCACTCGGTCAAATGCAACCACGGTGCCTCCACCCTAGCTTCTCCTGTCTCCACCTCTACTATTGTTAGCCATGCTACCCTCCCCGCTTTAGGGTTTCGATATGGAAGGTACACTAGGCGAGGTGCAGCCTTTGCCTCTGTATCATCTGGAACTTCATCTTTACATGGTTACACTACTACCTCCACCTTTGTTTTTGTTTCTACCTATCATGCCTATGATGAATCTACTCGCTATCATAACCTGGTCAATTCCTTCGGTTCAATAGTCTCGGGTGATTATCGGCCATAACCTGTCAATTTCCTAAGTAAATGGAGTCTCGCTCCCAGTGAACGAAGCCCACAGGTGGTAAGGTTGGTGCCCGCCTGGTTATTGAATAGTGATGAATCGGATAGGCACTAATATATAGTGTGGAAGCGCTATTTCTTTCTATGGGGAAAACCATGTATTGAACCGCAGCTCAAGCATCCGGGTCATGGTTGTTCATCATCTCGGTGAACTGGACCTGTATCTCCAATGAAGAGTTCTGCTGCTACTGGATCTACTGTAGAATTTGTTACTCTTCCTCGCGGCGTGCACGCATCTATACCATATCTCGTTTCCGGAACAATCTCCATGAATTCAATTGATCAACTTCTCTGGAGTTGACACCTCACTTTCACTTTAGCAAGTCACCACTATAGGGAGGCCGGGATGTTACGGGGCTCTGCAGAGCAGCAGATTGAGTCGTTCCGGATTTCTTCGAGTAGGCGGTTGAAATGTTTTTCATAAGAGGGGCCTGTGCAACGAGAAATGGGAACCAACTATTTGTCGCACTCTCAATAAAGAAATAGACTATATAACTAAAACACTCGTTTTTCCCTTCCCCGGGCCCCTCCAGAAGAAGTATAAATCCTTTCCCTTTCCCCTGATCCAGTGAGTGATAAACCAACCATTTCCTCCGTCCGTGAAATCTTTCTCTCCACCCCCTAATAAAGCATTTCATAGAGGGCGAAGCCTTAATTCCGAGATGAAAGAAGAAGAAGGCCCTCCCATCTTAAGAATAATGGGCATTTCTGGAGCAAATCCAACGAATTCGTTGCTGAGGTTTGTCTATATAATAATGGGGAATGATGGGAGAGGAGGAATAAATGAAAGAGGAGGAAGTATTCTTGAATGAGGACTAGCCTTTTGATCTGTCCCCTGCCCAACTTCGAATGGTGTCTGATAATATCATGGTAGAGGTTAGGAGGAAGAATGAGCTGGGGCCAATCTAGGAATATAAAAATAGTTGCAGTCACTAACTTCTCCTTCAATGTATCAAAATCTTTTTGAAAGTCTGGTGTCCGAGCATCCCTCTTGAGCAGCTTCTCTAATGGTGTGGTGATTCTAGCATAGTTCCTTATGAATTTCTAGTAATACCCAATATGCCCCAGTGTCACGTGTAGCATTTTCATAGAAGTGGGAGGAGGTAAGTCCACTATAACTGCTATCTTGGCTTGATCTACCAACAAATATTCCTTACATACTACATGCCCCAACAAAAATCAAAAAGGTGTACAGAAAATGAACTTCTTTCAATTTCATCAAATATGTAACTGTCTACATCTATATAACATAAGTCTAAGTACCTAAATATGCTCCTTCAAGAGGCTGAATACTGTCTAATAATCCAGGTAGAAAAAGAGAGAGATTGCAGGATCAATAGCATATATATATAGTATAGGGGGCCAAGGAAATATTCCAGTGTGTGGCCGGGTGAAGAACAAGACTTTCCTACCTAGCCAAATAGCGGGCGTGTTACCTGTAGTTTTGTTCCGGGCGGGTTTACGCTATGGTTGGCCCGGCACTCTTTCTCTATAGCGGAGCACCTTACTGAGCAATATGTTTTCTCTTTATTATATCTAGTTACCGAAATCAGTAGAGTCAATACGTTCATAATATCGTATACAATAAAATAGAGATCTCATTATATATATATATGTCATTACGCACTACTACTTCGTATTTCACGAACGTAAAGTAAGGGGCATTATCCCTCGGTATGCATGCCAGCTCTCGGTAAGCATAGGACTGCCCTCGTATTGTCTCCCCTCGGTATAAATTCCCCATGTCTTGGGCCCTCGACTGTATTGGTGGGTATGGACAGCATTGGGACTGGTTTCGGCATAATCAAATATGCTAATTGGAATCTGCCCTGGAAAGCAAACTCCTTATTATGCAGCGAACAAAAAGGAAACCTAGCTTTCTTCCCCATCTCTATTGCCTGGCTTTCTTCTATAATGAGCCTACCTACCCTCGCACCTGACCGGACCTAACCTGCTCGCTCTTTGAAGGGTCACTGAAATAGCTACCTTTTCACTCTTGAAATTACCACTGTTTGGCGTAGAATCTACCATCCCGATAGGCCAGGTTCATGAAGTAGAAATTACCATCCCCGGCCACCTCCCCCTTCTTCATTAGCCATCCCAGCGAGTAAGACCAGCCAGCAACAACCCGTCCTCATACGCCACCCTTTATTACTTCAATTACCACCCCACATGGTTTATTAGGGGAATTTGCCATCCCCATATGCCACCAATCCACTCTACAATTTGCCCACTTCCTTACCGGGCTTTAGACCCAATTGTAGATCTTAATAAGCACCTCTTCCCTCTCGGAGTTCTTTCCCACTTTACTCTCGGAATTAAGAACAACTTGACTCTCTGAAATTGGACTCACTCCCTATCGGAGTTCATACTCAATTCACTCTCGGAGTTTATATCCACCTCCCTACCCTACCCTACCTATGCTGGTGATGCTACTGAATGAAACTCGCAGCATAGCCAATTGCAGAGGTTGGGGCATCTCGATCTGCTCGTTAATGTCTTTTCTAATTCACTTGGACTAAAACTAGCTTATCTTCCTGAGACTCCTGCTTTTGCCTCTGCATATGGGTCTGAGATTGCTGCTCGATCTGTTTCCGGTGGATACTTACTCCCAAATGGGAACTGGTAGGAATGCTTGTCCCATAGCTCATCGGGCGCAGTGGCTTCTCATCGTTCATGGATGAGTTCATCGGTCTTGGTAGCAATTAGCCTGCATGCTTCAATGTATTGGATTCTTGACTCATATCATTGCTAGTATCATTACTATGATGCGTGTATAGGTAATTCTTACAGGGTCGGGGGGAATCGCTTTACGAGTTTGGTTTTTCCTTATCCGAACTTGCCCCCAAAAAATGGATACTACGGACCCGTCCATCATGCTACGGTAAAGTCTAAAGTGAAAGGGACCACCTGCAAAATGATGGCCACAACTAAATTGTGATCTCTGGTAATGGGTCTCCCCTACTACGCTTCGATTCAGGGGCAATAAATTGATGTGCGCATAATCTAATTGATCATATCCCACGATCGCCGGGGCAGAATTCTTATTACCGGAATATTCCTCTTCAATTTACTTATTGGGTGGGGGGGCTTATGGTCGAGCCCCCTAAAGGGTCCTTATCAGTC
>Ga0181465_101059_pt1 | contig 11815 bp, 4 predicted proteins | sample InSIn3gowninarea_FD_119076 | JGI IMG/M metagenome (GOLD analysis project Ga0181465, IMG submission 119076) | Clean room microbial communities from NASA Spacecraft Assembly Facility at Jet Propulsion Laboratory, Pasadena, California, USA -... ... | reverse complement strand
TTTTCAAAACTCTGAATTTGTAGAATATTTTAAGTTAATTCGCTTGTATGAACCCGACACCCAGTATAGGCACTTGAAATATATATACCTTGAGATGCTTCTTTGGAGTTATATATAAAACCTAAATTATTCTCTCTAAATCTCTTTGACCTATAAATCGAATTGTGTCTAAAATTATGACAGGCTATAGATTATAGTGAAAAAGCTGAAAGATATGCAAAAATAAAAAAAAAAGTATTTTCATAGATGCTTATGTTCTTGACTTGAAGCTACATCCAATTTAAAGAATTAAAAAGCTTTTGGTAAAAATTAATTCTACGTGTGTTTTGCCTTTATGATGGTTTTTCCAAGTTATATAATTGACAATATTTTTTTAATAAAGAAAGTACTCTTTGTGCTTACATTCATTCTTATGATGCTAAAGTTGAACAAGATAGTACACAAACCTTTTTCATTTTAGAGGAAATAAATTTATTGATAAATTTTTGATGGTCCATTTGAAGTCCTATATCTAGCAACCAACATCCAAAATTTCCAGGCTTGACGAAAACAAAAAAGTCGAATTTAAACCTTTTATTTCAGTATTTTAAGTAAATTCTAGCCAGTGTAGAAAGAACTAATACCCAAGCTCATAACTATAGTAACAAAATTTGTGGCAATTTAGACCAAGTTAACTATTCATGTGGAGAAGTATATCAAACCATATGATAGATATCCATAAAAGGATTCTTCTATACAGAGTAGCTGCTCCAAAAAGTTAGTTCAAGATTATAAGGTATGCTCTTGGAAGCTTACCTTTAGAATATGAAAACTCTCGTTAGGTCTCTATATAATTATATACCAACCTTCGAAAAATGCTGTAAAAAGCTGTCTCAATTTTATAATCAATTGAGAACAGAATGATGACTCACTGCTCATATAAAAGTGTCTAAGATTTGAGCTCAAATGCTTAGAAAATGTGCATGCTCTTAAAGGCTAAATTTGGACCTTATAGTTTCTCATCATCTAAAATTTTTAAGAGCTGAGCTATATACTTGTTTATAACCAAAGGATCTATTACTTGAAACTAATTTTTATAAATTTCGTCTAAATAAAATTGGTCCTTTTACTCTTTTTCATGAGTCTGAAGCTAATTGAATAACTATGACGTTTCCTCTATATTATTCTTTGAGAGGATTTTCCAAAGTAGTAAATTTTGCTGGCATAATTATGTCATTTGACTTGAGATGCTGAATACATTTCTGTATTAAACAATTCTTATTAAAAAAGACCAGGAATTAATTTTATTCATTTTGTGGTTTTATTTATTACGAGAAATATGGACGAAACCAGTGAAATAATATACTTTATTAAACCAAAAATGTGCCACAGAAAATTGGAGGCTTCTTCAAATTTGATATGCAAAAACTAGAATTTACTGTTCCAGCAAGTACCTTGTTTCAAATATACTGGTTTTTTATTCGATTATCCATTCCCAGATAGAGAAATAATTTTGGCCCAGTTCGTAAATCTACAAAATGCGTGCTGCAAGGAATGTGGGTATGTTCTCAGCGCAAAGCACTACCGAAAACATGGTATTTGTGTTCCAGACATTTCTGGACTGATAGCTGAGCTAGAAAGTCAAATGAAAGAAGCCCTGGACGGAGAAGAACATGAGTCCCAAAGGGAGACTGCACTGGATATTTCTGCACGATGGATGAAGATGTATATAGATAAGATGAAAAACTTTATCAATAGCCAAATTTAGGCAGAGAGAAGTATTATTTTATTAAATTTCCCATTATTTACTTACCTACTTACTTTTATAATCTGATATATATCAGTAATTGCATATAAACCTTTTGACATCCATTTATAAGATGTCTAGTTTAAGCTTACATACAAGCATACTGTATGTGTTCAGGCGCGAGCCTTGAAAGATAACAACAACAACAAAAAACGAAATAATTTTGTTCAAAAGAATATAGTTTTATAGGTTCAAAACAGCTTTTATTAATGTTGTCTATGTTGAGAATGTGCTTGAAACCACCAATCTCACTTCTTAGGGGATAAAAGCGAAGCTAAATGGGGAAAATTTTTCTTGAGGGATAGTTAAAATCTTCTCTTTATTTATTATGTCAAAATTTGTGATGATTTAAGTTGAAACATTGAGAAGTATAAAATACCTAAAGCTTAAAAAGAACTTTTCTGAAGCATAAATTTCCACTATTTGTTAGGACTACTTAATAAAAAGGTTTTATGAAAGCTTTCCAAAATGTTAAATACACAAGAATGAACTCTTGACTTATTAGATAGCAAAGCTTTTCCTTACGAGCTAACCTATAGAAAAAAAACTCAAATCTATCATTTCTTCTTCTGGTATTTCCATAGATTTAAACTGATGGTCGAGTACCCATTCATTAATATAAAATATTGAGACAGTAAAAATTTAGTTCAATATTTTAGATATAATTTTTTTATTTTTTAATTTTTGAGCCCTCAGACTCATAAATTCATTCACATTGTATACAATATGAACGCCGCATAATACCTATTTGCTAGAGACATGATCTTAATCAGTTCCTATAGAGGATACTAAAACGAATAAATTATGTAAGATTAGAATTATAAAAATTCCGACGAACTCTGTCAGGCCAATTCTTCTTTAATCTCATAAAACTAGAGATAACAATTTCTTCTCCAACTAAATTTTATTCTTTCGTCTTATGTATTTTGTATTATTCTAGGGGTATTTTAAGATAATTGCAATTTGCAATCTATAGTGGACACCACATAGGAGTCTTCTCTAAATTCACTATCAAACAGAAGATGTTTATTTAACAATGAATATAATAAAAGCAAACAGATATGATGACGCCAAGCTACCTTTTGTTTAAAGTTTTAGGGTAGTAATAACTTTGAGACTCGAATATTGACAAATGCTCACTGGTTTATCTTTAGAAAATAATTTAATTGTCTAAGTCGTTCAATTTGAAGGCAAACTATATCCTTCCAAAAATTTTACAACTAATTTTTATTATTGATTCTATGAATTCGATCCTTTCGTGGATCATCCTGGGCCTTCGAATTCTTACTACAGCTTCTTTTGAAAGTCGCATACTGGTTCATTAAAAAAGTAAGGATTGTACAAAACTAGAAAAAATATCTGCATTATGGGTTAATAAAGGATTTGTATCTAATTAGGCATTTATGAGGTTTGCATCCAAACTTTAATATAAATAACCATAATGCGGTAGAACTAAGCGAAGAGAGCTGGTCATGTTTTTTTTTTGCTTTCAAAAGTATGATTGATATTTTATTAAAACAAATTAAACGTGGAAGAATTTATTACTTATTAAAAAATGTTTTAGAGATATTTTTAGAGCGTAAAACAAATAGTCGACCATAAAATGGAAGATTAAGCATCAGCTCGTTTAAGTTAACTCTATAATTTATCTGCATTTAGGCATCTCAGAATCTTAGACATCAACCAGTGGCTGGGGTCATTTTCCTAATTAGTTATAAAAATTAATTATAAAGCTCTCCTTATGTTTAGTTTGAACTTCCTGTGCTAAAAAAGAGCATAACTTATCCTTACTGACTTTGAATAAGATGTCTGGGAGTAAAAACTCTGCTTTTAAGTTACAAGATGTTCGGTTTAAAATTTGGAGGGTAGCTGAGTGATTTTGGAAGAGCAAGACATTGATACGGAAGTAAATGTATACTAAGAAGCTTCTATTGCGTTGAGTATATATATACATATAAGGATAAGGACCCGGGAAACCACAAGTCAGCGATTGTAACCAAGACCTTATTCAAATGAATGTTAGAGTTACATTAATGGATTCTCAATCACTTATAGTGAGAATTACTAGCATAGAGAGATTTAAGTAAAAGAAAAAAGTAAAACTCGTTCAGCTTAACCGTTTGTGTTTCTAAAAAGGACTTGAAGTCAAATTAATCTTAATATTGCTCTCACTGCAAAATTATTTATCTTTTATTAAAATATGTTTTATGCTCATTTTTATGTTCATTACAAGAAATTTTCCACATCAGGTAAGTGGGCGATAAAATGGCACTTCAATTGTTTTGTTAAAGCATCTAGCTTTGAAAATTGGAGGCCTTCTTAGAATGTTCTTTTTAATAAAAAATTAATGCGCATCAAATTTAAAGTCATACGTCACTTTGGGTTAAAAGTACGTAAATAGCCAGTTTAATGTGGTTTCAAAATTTGAAATATACGATGACGAACGATTAATTCTAGAAGGTCTCACTGCTTTGCTATTACCTGTATATCCGAGAATTTATATTGAGGTTTTAAAGACCAAGTACAGCTGTTTCCACGTCAACTCTTAGATAGAAGTGGCTTTTTGCTTTATTCTATTACAAACTCTCCTTAGCTTTAATAGGATTTCTATTGATTGTAATGGTGAGTTAGTTTGATGTACAATTTATATACAATTTTCGATCGATATACCTTTGATTATATTGGTAAACAAGCTTTCATAAAGCCTGGACACATATTTTGTGCTGCTAAGAATCTTTAACTTGGCTACTTTATTTTGAAAATTTTCGCAGCCCTAGCGCTGAAGTTGGATATCATGTAATAGAAAATTCTCTAATTGATTTTAAGCTTGACAATACGTTGGGTTCTAGCGCTCTCCAATCTATAATAAGGATACCTTATATTTTTAAAAGCTTTCTTGAATGTTCTAGCATTATAACAATAAAACTTTAGGTTTTGCAACTAAAAAGCAAAAGTATATTATGACAGGAGAAAGAAGCTAAAAGTTTTCACTCTTTATCCTCAGAGTAAACTTTCCAAGAAGACATTTTCAAATAATACAGCTTTGAAAGCCAATTTGAATTGGCCTTTGATTTTTACTACTTAAATTGCAAAGAGTAACTTGTTCATTTTTTCCAGTTTTTAGCAAGAGTTTCACTCATGACGTATATGGTTATATGATGCTGATTTCAATAAGTTGATTAGGGATATAATTAGGGAAATAAGAACAATTGATTATGCAATTTGTGTCATTATGTCAAAAATGATGCTTTTGGTATAGTTTCTCTAAATATGATTATAATAAGCACATATTGTTTCATACAAACAGAAAATTGCCTCACAATATAAAGCATGCCCTGGCCCGCCTTTAGAGTTGACCTAAAATGAATCTATATTGTTGAACAATCATTAAGATGGAGCTAAATTAATTTTTTGTCTATCTTAAAGTTTTGCTAAAAATAAGCGGTAAGACGGTTTTAGAGTTAATATATTGTTGATATGCCCACCTTTTGGGATTGCTAGAAGCTTGTAGTGTATCGTTGTTTCTATGTGTTTTCATCTCGAGATATAACATAAATTTTCTTTTTTTCTTTTTTCACGAATTCGAAATTTTCTAAAATTGTCTCTAATTTTTTTTCGTTGTTTTTGTTTTAAGTTTTTGATAAGTTTGACAGATGCTATAGGCTCCTAAGAAAATTCGTTGCTTATTCAAAGCTCAAAGGTAATATTTATACTTGCCATTAAAAGGTCCGTTTGCTTAGTGTAATGGCTACATTTTCATGTTTGTCAGATATACTCCTTTTGGAATAAACGTCCCACAAAAATTAAAATGTACTTTAAATTTTTTAATTTAGTGCTGAAGTAAAAATTTAAACATTTTTAGCTGCCTAGCCTGTCTTTCTTAAAAGCTATTTTTCTCTTCAAAGCTGTCCTAATGTTAATCAGGCAGATTTTCTATTATTCTATCAATTAAAATGAGAAAATAATCAGTATTTCCCAGGCTAGATGCTTAAGTCAAGCGATTAACAAAAAAAAAACACAAAAAAGGCTGTTTTATACTCTGAGTTAGATCTAAGCTCTATTCCAGACATCCGGAATAGATTATTCGTCTTATTTCATCTTATGGCTCGAGCCTTTCGTCGTACAAAAGAATACGTCATAAGGAGATCATCATAAAGAACAATTAATTTTGGCCTAATAACTCCGCTTTACCACAAATTTTGGCTAAATCGTATTTTTTGTCTTCAAATTTGGCAAACCATTGCTAATAATTCTATAGGCAGTTTAGCGAGGCGGTTTAGAAATTAACAGCGCGCTACACAGGTTTGGCGAAGGTCAGTAGTCCTTGACTATAGAGAGAAGTAAATTATAACGAATTATCTGAAAAAAGGTAACAGATTTATCAAGGTTTATTATCCTCAAAAGTTGATTTGTTTTAATTTATAAATTTTAGGCAAGTTTAAAATATTCTTAAAATTTCTAGAATTGAATGGAATCTTCCAAATGACCCATATTCCCGATTGATTTACGTCACTAAATCAAGGTCCAAAATTCTCATTTTACTCTATACTCAATTGTGTTTTCTCGAAAAAAGTCGAAAGGCATGTTCGTCCATGAGTTATATACGAACCAAGTAATTCCAGGAAAACTTTATTAATTTTAGTTTCGTACCCTAAACCTATTCGCGAATAAAGACCTATGTAGAAGGGCTACAATTAAATTTGATTTTCCATTTTAGAACTCTTTGCCCATATACCTTACAATTCTCATTTATTGCCCCATCAGGCACTGTGGAACGGAAATCGCTTCTAAGCTATTAAAACTCTTGACTGAACTTTTTCACTTTTATAACTGTCCTGACCATTAGATAGAAACACTGTACTAATCTTTTAGAAGATACAGAATGATCCATTTCTAGCTAATCTATGCAGTATTATTATTTTAAACTCATTTCTAGGGTTATTATTCAATACTGAACACGTATATTTGGAAGGAGAAAAACGGGCAAAGAGCATGATAATAAGAATTTACTTTTTACTATAAACTAGCCACAAAATTTGAATAATATAGGTTATAAATTACCTCACTAACTCTTCTAAGTGTAACTGTGGATGCTAAGAGGTAGAGGATCATGTTATCATGTTGAAGTATTTGATACACATATTGTCTTGACATATTTAAATGCGCCTATCTAAAGTTATATAATTTAAGTTAAAATCTTAGCTGTATTAAAGTTCCTCAAAACTCTTAATTCAACGTTTTCTATGGAGCTCTTCCCTAAAAATAAAATTGTTGTCGGGATGGTCGGCCTTCCAGGCAGAGGAAAGGTATTTTCTTGCTCTTTCTTTCTTTAACGTTATAGACTTACATTGCGAAGAAAATAGCCCGTTACGTTAGCTGGCTTGGTTTTAAAAGTGAAGTTTTCAATATTTGTAAGATTACAATTCTTTCCTATCTCATCTCTTAGGCGATTACAGAAGGAAATTGTACAGTGATAAAGAGTTTACAGCTGAATTCTTCGATCCTGAAAATGTTTGTTCCTCATTTTGCTTCAATCTTATATTAATAGACCGAAGCTGCTAAATTTAGTGATGAATGTGCAGATTTAACCCTTCAAGACGCAATTCAGTATCTCAGAGACGGCAATGATGTAAGACATTTGTGATAATTCCCCTCTTAATTCTGCTTAGGTTGCTATATTTGACGGCACTAACGCAACAGTAGAAAAAAGGAAATCTGTTAAAAGCATTTTGGACGGAGCCCTCACAAATTATAACGTAAGGAAACGACTAACACATGTTCTTATTAGCTAGCTTATCTGGGTCGAGAGCATCTGCACTGATGAGAAGATCATCGAAGATAATATTCGAGCAACACAATCATCATGCCCTGATTATAAAGACATGGATTCTGAAACAGTAAAGACATCCTTACTATCTATTATAACCTATTTAGGCTATCCAAGACTATATGGATAGAATCGAACATCATAGAAAAATTTATCAAGAGCTGTCTAAGGATGCTGACGGAAACGTAAATTTAAAGGGTTTTAATTATTAAAACTATTTTAGGAAACATCATTCATCAAGCTTTACGACTTTGGGAGCCAAGTCCTGATTAACAATGTTGGAGGGTATTTGGAGTCAAAGATCATCTCTTTGTTGATGCACATTCACAACCGTCCTCGTCCCATCTACTTTTCGCGCCATGGAGAGAGTCTCTACAATGTAGAAGACAAAGTCGGTGGAGATCCAGACCTTTCAGAACGAGGCTATGGTTATGCGCAAAGATTGAACCAGTTCTTCCAGGAGGAGATGAAACAAAGAAAAATCTCCAAGAGTACTAAATTATATTCAAGTACACTCAAGAGAACAAAAATCACAGCAGGAGCTCTAGAACTTGGGATCAAGCCTGTCGCCTTAAAGATGCTTGATGAGATCGGTTCAGGATCTTTTGATGGAATGACTTACGCTGAAATTGAAGAGAAATACCCTAATGAAGCTAATGAGAGAAAAATTGATAAACTCAGATACAGATATCCCTCCGGTGAAAGCTATATGGATGTTATCCACAGACTTGAGCCAGTCATCTTTGCTATTGAAAAGTCCCAGGAGCCTGTTATTATTGTAAGACAACAATTAAAATAATTCTCTAATCAATATTAGGTCGCTCATCAAGCCGTAATTCGTTGCCTCTACGCTTATTTCTGTAAGCACGACGTTGAAGAGATCCCACATCTTTCAATCCCTCTTCACACAGTAATTAAGTTGGTTCCAGATATCTATTTTGCCCATGAGTACAGATACACGTTGGAGAGAACCAAGCAATCAACCTATGAAAAGAAATATTTCTAATGTATTTTTACAAGCTTAACTGTCTTTTTCCCTAGATTATTATTTAACTATTTAAACCTTTCATACCCATCTGATCTGTGGGTCATTTAAATCTATTTATATATAAGTTGTGCCATGCATTTTAGTTGTAAGCTTTGTACGCCTATTCAAGGTGTTTAAGTGTTTGTTTACACTCAAGTCTTTCCCTTATATACGTGTTCTAGCACATAATTAAATGTCAGTGTGTTTTTACGAAAAACCAGCCTTATTAGGCGCGCAATTATAATGAGTTTTTAGAAATAATAATGATCGGACTATTAGATCCTCAACATAAAATTTAATTTATATATAGTCATCTCTATTGTTTGGTTTATTATTAAAAATATCTCGCTTGTAAATCATCTAAGTTAAATTTTAGCTCCTTTGCTGAGTATGGACTACAAAATAGACAAGAATATTACTCTTAATGACTTTCTCATGCTTACTGTTATTGGGAAAGGTTCCTATGCAAAGGTTGTCCTGGTTAAGAAGAAGGATACTGGAGAAATCATGGCATTGAAGATTTTAAAGAAGGAAATGATTGAAAAGAAGAAACAAGAGGAGCATATTCGAACTGAAAGAGACGTCCTTGTATGATAATTTTAAGCGTATTTTGAATAACTTCTTCAAGGTGGATACTCATCATCCTTTTATCGCCAAGCTACACTGTGCTTTCCAAAATGAAAAGAAGCTATACTTCGCATTGGAATACTGCTCAGGAGGTGAACTCTTTAACTTACTTCAAAAGAGAAAATACTTCACCGAGGATCAGTAACAAGCCTCTTATTCTATTATTTACCCTCCTTATAGAACTCGTTTCTACACTGTCCAAATTGTCCTCGCATTAGAATACTTACACTCCAAAGACGTGATCTATAGAGAGTAACCTTGCTTATTAATATTTTCTAAAATGAAAAGCTTGAAGCCTGAGAACGTACTCATTGATAGACAAGGCTATATCAGAATCACTGACTTTGGTCTTTCAAAGAAGAATGTGAAAGGTGATAAGGATGCTTACTCAGTCTGTGGTACCCCTGAATACCTTGCCCCCGAAGTCATAATGAGAAAGGGGCATGGAAAGGCTGTCGATTGGTGGACACTTGGTAAATAAAAATTATGATGGAGACTTTATAATCAACTAGGCTCAATTATTTATGAGATGATGACAGGCCTTCCTCCTTTCTACTGCAATGATAGAGAAGAACTGTTTGAGAAAATTAAGTTGGGCTTGATCAAATTCCCTTCAAACTTCTCAGCCAATCTCAAGGATCTTCTTACTAAGCTATTCCAAAAGGACCCTCAAGAGAGACTAGGAGGTGGTCCAGAAGGAGCTAGAGCTATAAGGAATCATCCTTGGTTCGCTGGTGTTGACTGGAATGCTTATTTAAGAAAGGAAGCTAAGGCTCCCTTCATTCCTGTCACTAAGGATGACTTGGATGTTTCAAACTTCGACCCAGTATGTTATTTTGAAAAAGTTTGGCTTAATTGATAGGAATTCACTGAAACTACTATTGACTCTTATAAGAGCAACACTTTGGATAAATCCTACACCGACTTTGAAGGTATCACAAAATTCTATTTAGATTTTAATGATTTTAGGATTTACCTATGAAGAAACAGTTATGTAGAGGAACAGCTTATTTATTACTATACCTTAAGCACTTGATTGCGAATTGGTTTTTTTAATCAATAATAAATTTATAATGCATACTTCCATTTTATTACAAAGTTATAAGCAAAACAAGAAAGTTCGTCATTGAAAACTGCTAAATTAACTTCAAAATATTGCCCCAGGATCCTTAGAGCTCCTCGTTCTGAGCTTTCTTTCTATTTTACCTTCAAAGTTGAAACTAGAGTTTCTTGCAGCACTTTGTTATAATACAAGTATTAGAGGCGCACGCCAAAAATAATTTTCAGCCTTTTGTGGGAAGAGGGTAATTTTCCAGCGTAAGCAACCTTAATGCTTTGTTGCACTTACCTTTTTCCGCTTCTATTTTAGGCTTCTTCGCTCGACCGGAAAAGCTAACTCTCTTTAATTTACACTTTTATATTATGCCGGTTTTTTAGTCTTTTGGACCTTTTAATTAAGACTTTTTTTTACAACACTTTTCTGTAAAAAAGAGTTACGCTCTTGAATCATTTTTGCTTTTTAGCCTAATTGGTAAGGAAAAGTGGAATTGTAAAAGGTTTTCAGGAAAAAGCGTAATGTGTCTTTCGTAAAATGAGCTAAATTGACTACTTATCTTTTTTTTTATGTAGGATTTTAGGCGGAGGAACTAGTAGTAGAAACCCAAAGTGTTATGTTTATAAAATTTTTTAATAATTTTTATTTTGAAATCTGCACGTTAGAGATAATTTTTTGGTTATGCCAAAGAGATAGGGCTTGAAGCTCTGAATTTATATGCATTTAGATAGGTTTTTGGGGCCCTACTTAATTATTATCACATCCCAAGTCTAAGTAACTTTATTAACTCTACTCCTCTTAACATTTTTGCTGGACTATAGGCAAGGCTTGGAGCCTAGGGCTTTGCGTGAAAAACAAAACTCGAAGAAATTTCTTTCATGTTTTAAACGAATAATTCCTTGAATACAATTTAATCTTCATCCTGTTATAGCTGGCAAGCCTCAATAGATAATGAAAATAATATTAACTGTTAAAGTGGCCCATGACTATTTAAATAATTATAGAAATGTGAAAAGTGGCCTTTTGAGGCCAATTTAACAGTTAAAATATGATTGATAACTAAAGCCAAGCAGTTTCAGTTTAAATATCAGAAAATCAATCTTTCAGGGTGTACAAATTGATCAGATTCCATAGAATCTACACAAATCCAAGTGAATTATATGTAATAGCTAGAGGTAAATATATATCAATCAACATTACCCCAATCAGGGAGCTCGCGTGTCTCCCAGAATAAATATAAAATAAGTGTCTCTTATAGACTAGGAAGCGTTTCAAACAGTTTTTGAGTAAAGACTCAAAATGGCTCTTCCGAGTCCCCGCAGACTTTTTCAAGGCAAAAGAGGCTTGAGAAAGCCTCTCCCAGACTTCATAAAATGTCTCTTTTATCTCTTCAAGTCTCCAGAGACTCGCTCAAGTTTCTTTTGTTTAAAAAAAATTCTCTGAGACTTGGAAAAGTCGCTTAGAGCTCTATAAAAGTCTCCAGAGACTTTTTTG
>Ga0181465_100780_pt2 | contig 11815 bp, 8 predicted proteins | sample InSIn3gowninarea_FD_119076 | JGI IMG/M metagenome (GOLD analysis project Ga0181465, IMG submission 119076) | Clean room microbial communities from NASA Spacecraft Assembly Facility at Jet Propulsion Laboratory, Pasadena, California, USA -... ... | reverse complement strand
GTATAAAAAATAATGTTATTATATTCATCTCTTTCAGAATTACTTTGTATTTTTTGATTTTTTTCTATAATATAGTTAGTACTTAATGGTTTATCATTAAAACTATTTTGTTTATTTTTGAATATGTTTAACATAGAATATTATTATGAATTATTGGTATAAATTATGGCAAGCTATGAAAGTAATAAGTTTAATTAAGAATATTGTACATCCTTAATACATTGCTATTAATTTTTATACTTATTATCGTTAAAATTAACCATTTTCCCTTTTTGGACCCAACAGGTATATAATTATGATAAATAAGTTGAAAAAAATAAGTGAATCGAACACTTAACCCTCCGCGAATTTTTTTTTCTTTTGCCAAAACATATAAGTAACCATAAGCAAAAAAAAAAAGGTAAAACGGATGCTCTACCAATTGAGCTAATTTCTTTTTTTGTGGGGCTTTAAGCAAAAGTTTATTTTACTCTTCTCCCCTAATTGCAGTATAAAATTTGTACTGCAATTAACCAGTTAATTCATAAAATATGTATATACTGGGATTTGTTATGCTATTAGGTAACATAGTTATATAGCATAACAAGTTAATGGTAATTTAACCATTTTGTTGATATTTCAACAGATCAACTAGTTAACAGTAATTTAATAAGATTATTGATTAGAATCTGAACTAGATTCATCCTCAATTAGTTCTTTTGCCGTACTGTATGACTCATTTAAATGTTGAGTACCATCAGAATGTAACTGGTCTGCTGAAGCACGAGTTGCCTAAATAAACTCCATTCTTTCAGTAGAAGCTCCTGCACTTTCAACATTAGCCTGGTTAATAACAGCATTATACGCATTAGTAAGCTGACCTTCTATATTATGACACGACTGAATTAGAGCTCTTGGCACTTCTTGTGCTGTTGTAGCAGATGCTTTCACTGCATCCAACATAGCTCCACCAGATGGTATTTGATCACCGATTGATTGTAGAGTATCTAATAACCCAGGTAATGAAGAACTCTGTAAAAGTGTTACATTAAAGGAACTTTAATGCGCAGTATTGCTATACGCACTGCTTCTGAAGAGTACTAAAGATAAAGAGATAATAAGTGATAACATAATAATAGAATTATTAATATAAGAGTTAAATAAAAGATAAACTATTAACCCTATTAAGATATATAATGCATAAGATGTAATAACACCAGTATTTAATCTAGCAATATTATTACTTATATTCAATAGTCCTTTCTCTAGCCCATAAGGTCCTAAATACTCTACGGATCCTTTATCTATTACTTTAGTAGTTTGTCCACCAAGTTTAAGTACAATACCCGTAATGTATCTATTATAAAATAGCTCTATTAAGAAACGTTGATTGAAGAAACTAAATATGTTGTAACCTACTCTAGATAATTTAAAGTAAATTAGTATAGTAGATAAATATTCAGACAACACTATAGCGATTACACTTAATGAAATAGTAAATATTAAAGGTAATAACTTAAATAAAGTTGGTACTCCAAATTCAGTATCTAGCATTATTTCATGAGAAGGATGTATAAATAAAGCATTATCCGAAAAGAATCCTGAACCCAATCCTATAAACATATCCTTTGTTATAAATCCAAAGAATATAGAGAATACAGCTAAAATCATTAAAGGTAAGCTCATAAAGATATCACCTTCATGTGCTTGTTTATAGTTTATTAAAGGTCCATTAGGATTAGTTAAGAATGTTAAATACAACACTTTTACAGAGTATAATGTAGTAAACATTGCTCCTATAGTAGCTATTATATAAACAACAGTACCAGAAAAATAATATTGACCGTATGCAGATTCAAGTATGAAATCTTTTGAATAGAACCCTGTCATAAAAGGGAAGGCTACTAAGCTTAAAGAAGCTATAAGCATTACAGAATAAGTAAGTGGTAAGAATGGTCTTAACCCACCATATCTTCTAAAGTCTTGATTATCAGCTACAGCATGAATAACTGCTCCAGCTCCTAAGAATAAAAGTGCTTTATAGAACGCATGGTTCACCAAATGAAATAAAGCTATATTATAAGAAGATAAACCTACAGCTATAACCATCATCCCAAGCTGGCTCATTGTAGAATAAGCAATAACTTTTTTAATATCTTGTTGGAATAAACCTATTAAAGAACTAAATACAGTTGTAATTGCACCTAATCATAAACATAACATTAGCACTGTTGAACTATATTCTATTAAAGGAGATGAACGCATTAATAGATAAACTCCCGCAGTAACCATTGTGGCAGCGTGTATTAATGCAGATACAGGTGTAGGACCTTCCATCGCCATAGGTAATCATACGTGAAGTCCTACTTGAGAACTTTTAGCCATAGCTCCAATTAATAAACATATACCTACAATAGTAACAACATTTTCATTCATGTAAGGAGCTAATGAGAATACAGTTGCATAATCAAGATTACCAAACGCTCATAATATAGCAAACATACCTATAGTTAAGAAACAATCACCTACTCTATTTGTTAAAAATGCTGAAAGAGAACTCTGATTTGCTGCTATTCTAGTAAATCAAAAACATACTAAAAGATATGAACAAACCCCTACACCCTCTCAACCTACAAACATTAATAAATAGTTATTTGCTGTAACTAATATAACCATCATAAATGTGAACAAGCTTAAATAGCTAAAGAACCTTTGATTGTGAGGATCCTCACTCATATAACCTATAGAATAGATATGCACTAAAGAAGAAACTATTAAAACAGGTATAAGCATAGAAACTGTTAGTGAATCAAAATGAAATCCTCAGGATACATTTAATGATTCAGAATCAATTCATCTGAATACCTCTATGGATACAGGTATATTATTTAACCCAACTTCAAAGAAAGCTAAAACAGCTAATATTGTTGTAGTTACAACAGCTGTACATGTAATTATTTGTGCTCCTGATACTCCGATTTTTCTACCAAAAAAACCAGAAGCTATTGATCCTAATAGTGGTAAGATAATTATAGCTAGATACATTATTTAAATTCAATACTAATACTTCCTCTTCGTTTTCTCCCTTTTTCCATAGGAATTGTATTCCCTTAGGAAGGATAGGATATTACCATAATTTTTCTATTATGCCTGACTATATCTTAAGCAAATAATTATATAATTATATAATTATAAACCAACCTCCATTTAGTCGATGAACTGTTCACCAATATTTCTATACTGATGTTTAGCTGCGGATTATCTATTTCATTTCTTCATACAAACCGTTTTTACCATACAACGAGTCATTACCTGTTCCATTAATCATATTACTATATTAATTTGGTAGATTTGTCTTTAAGATTTTCCCGCATTTTTAAGGTTTCGCCTTCATGAGACTAGATAGAGGTTTGCTCTACCTTTTTTGACCTATTTTCTCTCAAACCCCTAATCATCTCCATGATTATTTTTAGTAGTAATCCCCATTTTGTTTTTTAATATCAAGATTTCTTTCAGACCATCTTCTTTTAAAAGTTCTTTGTTTTTAAGAAAAAAGCAGCTATTTTAAAAGAACAATAATTTGAGTACTTTGATCCTGCAATACTATATTCTTCAAAAAAAGATATTACATGATTAATTATATCATCAATTCTTGTAACTACAAACTCAGCTATTGAACGCTTTTCATATCTAGCTACATATCCGCATTTAAAGAAGTCTACAAAACTCTCTAATAAATCTACATCTCTTAAATCTTGAGCAATAGAAAAACGTAATGAAGCATATATATTGTCTGTTGTCTTAGATTTATTAATAGCAATAAAAAAATTAGATTCCCCTGTTGAAAATCCAGCTATTCACGGTTTAGAATGCACAAGTGTATTATAGTTATTTACTCTTTCTTCTCTTATAACAGGAATAGTATCAGGAAAAGCCTTTTTTAATTGGTCAGATAAACCTCAATTCATAGATGCCCTTGTATTAATTATTTTTTGTACTCCCTCTAGATTAGTATGCTGTTTTTCTAACATTAAGTTAATAACATTTTTAAAAAGCATATAATCGGAATATTTTTTAGTTAATAAGGGATAATTATCAAAGTGCGGTATAATTACATTAGTTATATCCTTAACAGAGTGAACCCTAAATTCCACTGTAGAATTATTATTGGGTTTGGATACAAGTCCTATACCTCCGAAATATTCCTGTATTTTCAATACTAAAAATCTATCTTTTTCATGCATCTTTAGTTGAATTCTGGCCTGCACATTTCATCCAGTTTTATATCTAGAATTCTTTAGCATTGCAATTAGAAAGGAACTTTCAGCATCAAAAATTCCAGTTATAAATTATGGATATAAAGAATTTTTACAGTTAAGGGGTTTAGATGTAGAATAATTTCTTACTCCACTTGGAATGATATTAATAGCTTTAATGGGTGATTTGGGTTTACTAAAGGATAGATGGAGTGATTTAAAAGAGATAAATCTATAAAAAGCTACTAAAATACCTAAACCAATCGCAGATTCTGCTCCGGCTATGGCAATAATATAAATAGCATACGTTTGACCTAATATATCATCAAAGCTAAGTGAACTAACCAATACTAAGAATGTAATAGCTAATAGCATTATTTCTATTGAAATAAGCATTAATATTATGTTTTTTCTGTTTAAAACAAAACCTAAAATTCCAATTGTAAATAAAATTAGTGATAAATTCATTGTATAAAAAAAAATATTAATATAGGTGTTCTAAAGTAATTTATTGTATAAGACCTTTACTTGCATTAGGGAATTGATAATATCTTATTTTGGTATTAAACAAATAAAAATTATTCATGTATTAGATATACATATTTAATACATTACTATAAAATTTTATGCCTAATTATCTATAATGACTCTGTAATACGGTATGTATAAAACAACCTGTTGCGTGTAAAACGGATGCTCTTTACTGAGCTCTTTTCTCTTTTTTTTTTGGGAGGGGGTGGGGGCTTTAATTATCATAGGTAAATTATAGATGAATCTTCTCCCCCTAATTGCCTTTTACATTACATAACTGCAATTTTCCAGCTTAAATACAAAAGATTTATATTCCGGGATATGTTATACTATCTGGCAAGGTAATTACTTTTCATAACATGTTAATTGTACAAAACAATTATTTTAATAAAAAATAGAGTTAGATAGGTTTTATCCTACTATTGTTCTTGTAATCATGATAAGAATAGGACAAAATTATCTGTTTATAGAAGAGTACTAATTATTGTTTCCATTGTTTCCATTGTTAGATTCTTCATCAGATCCTGAATAGGCTTCTCCATTATCCGATCCTGAAGGGGGCATCACATATAACTATGTTACCATCAAAATGGTAAATTAAGGTTGAAACTGAATAATGGATAGCGTCTAATATTGGTGCAGGATATATACCAAATAAAACAGTAGGTATAACTAATAAAAACCTGCTAAAATATGCATATTTTGATAGTTATTGAAATATAAAACACAGCTACCTTAATGTGTGCTATAAGGCTTAGCAATAAAGGAAACTGGTGTAGTAGTATCTACATTATTATATGAAGAAGTTTGCCTACTATCAATCGTTAATGCATTTTTACCTAATTCAAATATAAATCCTAAGGTCAATAGTACAAAAAATACCATCATAATAACTAAACCATAAATATCATTAGTATAACTACTTACACTGTAAGGGTATACAAGTAAGATTTCTAAATCAAATAGAAGAAAAAGAAGTCCAAAGATAAAAAAAGAAACACTAAATTGTGTCCTATTTTGACCTAAGAACGAGTGGAAACCACATTCGAAAACACTATCTTTTTCTTGGTAAGGATTATGGGGTGCTAAGATTAAATTAACCGCTAATAATATAATAGCTAATATAGGTATAAAAATAATGAAAAAAGTTGTACTTGTCATTTATAAATTAAAAATGATCAATGCTAATATATTAGCTAAACTTAATAATTCTTCAGGTATAAAAATAAATAATGTTATTACTAATGTAATAACTGAAATAGATAAACTTAATGAGGTTGATATAACAATATTGTTTATATTTACATTCACTTTTTTAACGATAGTATTTTTTTCAGTTATTAAACCATCTGCATTAAAATCTTTTAGTTCATCGTTTAATAGGTAATCTGGTTTATCAAAAAAGATTTGTTTTATTATAGCTAAATAATATACAGCACTTATAACGCTTGTTAATATAGCAACTAAGCTCATAAAAATATACCCGTTATCAATTGCTGCACTTAAAATCATCTGTTTACCAAAGAACCCTATTAAAGGTGGTATTCCCGCAAAAGAGAATAAAGTTATCCCTAAACTTAAGGCTATAACAGGATTTATGTAGTAATATCCTTTCAACTGATCAATAAGTTGAATAGGAGAATTATTAACATCCGTTAAATTACCATTGTTTTCATTACTATCCTGTTGTTTTTCAATATTTTTGGAAGAATTTGTATTATCTACATAACAATAAAGAGAGTAACCAATAGTTAATATTAATATAAAAGCATTTAAATTTGAGATAGAATATTGAATTAAGTAGAACATAAAGGCTTGTGTTGATTCTACAGTGTGTATACTTAAACCTAATAATATAAACCCTACGTGTGATATTGTACTAAACGCAAAAAGTCTTTTTATTCTAGACTGTGTTAGCCCTACCACTGTTCCTATAACTAAAGATAGAAGAGAGCTAAGTAATAAGCTATTTGTTCAAGAAAAATCTAGATCTAGTATTGGTTTACTTGTATAGTGAACTAATTCTAATAAGAAAATAAAAATAGAAATTTTGGCTATTATAGCTACAAAAGTTGTAACAACAGTAGGAATAGCATCATAAACATCAGGACTTCAAAAATGGAATGGTGCAGCGGAAACTTTAAATAAGAATCCTACAGCTATAAATAGTAAACTTATGTGTATATAGTAAGATTTATATCAATATAGTAGCCCTGTAAGGTTGTCTTTACTTACATTAGATATGCTAGTTATTATATATAAGCTGTCTAAGTTTGTGGTACCAGAATTTGCATAAAGTAACGCTGTACCTAATAGTATAAAACAGGATGACAATCCCCCTAGTAAAAAATACATAAGACCACCTGAAGTAGCGGGTTCTGAATCTCTATAGATAGTTGATAATAAATACAGTCCATAACTTTGTAATTCTATGGATAGGAATATGGATACTAAATCACTAGTAGAAATTAGAAAAACACTTCCTGTAACAATAAATAAGATAATTAAGGAGTATTCTATTATTTTAAACTGCTCTCCCATTTTATTTAAAAGTAAGGTTCCGTAATAAACTAGTTTTGTAAATAAAAGTCTAGTCGGGCTGCTATATTCTTTCAATCAAACTTTTCTAGGGTAAAATGAAGTTAACAATAAGATAACGCTAGTTATTAAAAAGATAAATAGGTGGAAAAAATTCGTAGTAGCTGTAGTATGGAATAACCCACCGAATATTCCTATACCTTTTGCTAAAAATAAAAGAGATAAATTATCATAAGCTATAAAAGCTGAAATAAGTAAGATAGTAATCGTTGCTCTAGAGTACAAGATAGATTTGTCTCGTCTTGATGTAATAGCATTAGATAAAAGTAATAATATTAATGAATTTAGTAACATATCAGAATAGAGAGATTCGAACTCCCCTTTTACATCCTCTAGGGAGTAACTATTTTCCTTACATTATTCTGAGAAAATTTTTTAGCCAAATGAGAAGCCTTTAAAATGAATCGAACATTTATCAGAATATTAACAGTATTCCGCTCTACCATTGAGCTATAAAGGCGATTAAATAATGTTATAAAGATATCTACTCCCCCCCCCCCCCCCCCCAACTTCGGGGGGAGAGGTTAAGGTTACTTTTTTTTACAGGGTAATTTATAAATTACCCAAAAAAAATTAGAGAGTAAGTAACTATTTCCTTTAAATTATTCTGAAAAATTTTGTATAGGTGAGTTCAAATACTACACTATTTTTTATTTATCTATAATATATAAAAGAGTTGGGTTTATAAAAATATTATGCTGATCAGTATAACCTAGGGATATGAAGGAGTTGAACCTTATATTTATGATCTGCAATCAAAATGCATAGCCCTATGCAACACACCCCTTTTTTCTATAGTACGGGACTTTTTTAAAAAGTCTAATTCTTTAGAATACAACATTATACCGCAGTTAATGTAGTTCTAATACATCTTTTGTGAAAAAGATAAAACTACAAAACCTGTTTTCTAATTAAAAAAAAAAGGTAATAAAGTGTACAAATTATACATTACCTACCAAATATACTATAACACCATTTCTTGTTAATGTAATTCTAGTGCATCTTTAATATATGAACAAGATAATACCACAAATACTTGTGATTGTATAAAGGCAATACCTAGTTCTAATCCAGAGAATGCAATTATAAAGGCTAATGGTAATAATCCTAGGATAAAGAAAATGATACCAGAACTCATAATATTGTATGTAAATCCACTTAAGATATTTAAAAGCATATGACCTGATAATATGTTGGCTGCTAATCTTAATCCTAAAGATACATTTCTAGCTAAGTATGAGATGAATTCAATTAATACCAGTAAAGGTAATAATCCTAAAGGACAACCAGCTGGAACAAATAAAGAAAAGAATTTTAATCCGTGCTCTTTGAATCCTAAAACTGTTGCACCTAATACAACAGTAAAACTAAGTGAAAATGTTAAGATAAAATGAGATGTTGAGGCAAAACTATAAGGAACCATTCCTATTAGATTGTTTATTAAAATGAAAATAAATAATGTATACATAAATGGAAAGTAAGCTTGACCATTTTTATTATTAATTTGGTTTACAACAATACTGTGTATAGTTGCGTATAATGTTTCTTGACTTAAAGATCATTTGTTGGGTGTAATTTTGGAGTGGTTTGTAGCTAAAACACTAAAATAGAAAGCTATGAAAGCAGCTATTGTCATGTACAACCCTATGTTAGTTATAGATAGGTTCATGTTTGCTAATAATGGTGTATCTATACTAAATAAGTTCCTAATTTCAAACTGGTCTAGTGGGCTAAGTATTGTATTGTATTTCATATTGTTTTATTCTGATTTCCCTACAAGTATAAATTTCATTAAATTGTTGTGATACGGTTTCTAAAGATATTATTCTTTAAAATTAAAAATGTTACTATTTAACAAAAAAGTATTAAATACGTACTAGGCATAAAGTTAATTCTTATAATCTATAATCTAAATATAAAGGTGATAGAATTATGAAGTAATACATTACATATAAAATATACTACTATATGTTTTTATATAGAATGATTTAAAATCCTATTCCAGGTCATTATGATTCAAACATAACAAATCCTCAACTCAAATGAGGCGCCTAACCAACCTGGCTCTAACCCGTATACAATATACAATATACTCTATGAGGTAACTAAGAGATGTTTTAATAAAAAAATAAAGTTGTACTCAACCTTTAATGTGTATTATAATGAATTGCTATATCGTATCAGCTCAGCTGTATTTGTTACAAAATAATAAATATGGAAAACTGAGAACAAGTTATTAATTATTATATAATGTTGTTATAAAGAGAAATAACTTGAAAGAAAAGTACTTTATATCGAATAGATATAAAAATCAATCTTTTACCAAATATGTCTAAATTCATAACACAATTAAACTATGAAAAAAAGAATTTTTTTGTGCTATATCGTATACTTTAAAAGGATTGTCTGTACAACATGCTACTGTTTTACGTTACTAATTTGTTATGTTTGCTATACTATCTATTAGAATTAGTAGCCTAAGGTTTTTTGAAAATATCTTTATATTAAGACAACATAAGATATATTACTTGGATACAAGTAAGCCGGGTCATGTACGTAATATTTAACTAAAATAAAGATTAATTAAGGCTTTTTATTTCATAGTTATAATAAAAAACTGAAAGTTTTTATTATCTTAATTTCTGTGGATTACCCAAGCTTTTACCTCACTTTTAAAAAGCTATATTTAAATCACTGGACTTCCCTACTATTCTCCTAAAAATATTAAATATAATAAAATTAGGATGAATTACATTTGTATCACAAGTTTAAAAACAATATAAAAGTTTTTTATGCTTTTGTTTAGAACTAGTACATTCTAAGTTTATAGTTATATATCCGTGGGGATCCGACTAACATCCATCCTCCTCCCCGTTCCCCCGCTATATAGCGGGGGAGCTTTCGGTTATTTTTTTTCTTTTGCTTAACAATAGCAATAAACCATTGAGCAAAAGAAAAAAGAATTAAGGAAAATGAGTTTAGAATGCGGACAAATTCCATTATATACATGGAACGATTAGTATCCAATTCCATAGCTGGAGCCTGTACATCAATTCTGGTGATGTATTGTAACAAGGCATTAATATAATAGTAGATAATCCACGTTCATCTCCTTTTCTTTAATCAAAATAACATAATTTAATTAACAAAGTATTATGTAAGGTGATTTTTAATTGTTTACGTTGTATATAGGGTTTATAAGGGGGTTTCCTTCCTCCTTACTTTTGTTTTATATAAAATATAATGATATATGTATAAAAAGTTAGGAAAACCACAAGAGTCCAATAATGCTCCAAACCTTCACAAATAACGTACATAACAAATAAAAATTCAAGAAACAAGACTTATAATTACCCAAATCAAGTTCCCTTAATAAAAGTAAGGATTCTAGGTATAGGGCATATACAAAAATGGTATTCGTCCCTCCGTATAAAAATAACCCAGCATGTCAAAATGACAAAGCCAAGATGATATAGGAAAGGGTAGCTTGCAGCGAAAAGGATTTCTTTATGAGTCCCCTAATTGCTCTTACATTTGTGTAATGCTCTTTTCCATAAACTGGTATTCATTATACTATAATGTAACATGGTTACATTTCATAAAAAGTTAATTGTAAAAAAAAGACAATTAAAAAAGTGTGTCCAGCTTTTTTTTTATTTATATAAATAAAAAAAAAAGCAGGTGAAACGAAGATAACACAAATTATATAAAGTAATTTACGCGAGCCAGGAGAGAAATTTGAATTCCCACTATTAATGCATGAAATTAATGTTCTACCGATTGAACTATCCTGGCTTATTATTGTATAACATACAACCAATATATTCCCTATCTAAACCATATTGGTGTAAGTATATTTTATAGCACATAGGTAAACTATGTTAGTCTATAAACGTGTATAAAGGTATATAGACATATATAGCACATTAAATAACAACCCTATATCTAACACTATACTGGGAGGATACCCTGAATCGAACAGGGAACTTACTGTGCCACATACAGTTGTTCTGCCAATTGAACTATATCCACCTTTTTATGTAGGGGTGATTCGAACACCCATAAGTAAATACCAAAAATTTATGACTTACCATTAGTCTACTACATATTAATAATGATGAACATATTAAAAAATAAATTAAAATATGTAAATTTTATAGAATAATACGTTATTATAATATTTATGGGTAATAAGACTCGAACTTATATGAATTAATTTCACCCCGTCCTAAGCGGGACCTGTCTACCAATTTCAGCATACCCATTTTTAATACTAAAAATAAAAACTATTTTAGGATACTGTGTAAATAAACCTTAAGATATACAAATATTCTATAAGCAATACAAATATAACTTATGTATATATAGAAGTAAACAAAGTATATCTAGAAGTAAACAAAGTATAAATACAACTTCCCTCCCCCTGCCCCCCCCCCCGCAATATTGCGGGG
>Ga0181465_101058_pt1 | contig 11816 bp, 13 predicted proteins | sample InSIn3gowninarea_FD_119076 | JGI IMG/M metagenome (GOLD analysis project Ga0181465, IMG submission 119076) | Clean room microbial communities from NASA Spacecraft Assembly Facility at Jet Propulsion Laboratory, Pasadena, California, USA -... ... | reverse complement strand
TTGAAAAGTCGCAATATTACTTGAATGCGTTTTGGTCACATTTTTAGCAGTGTGGATTTCATCATTTAAAGCAACTAATACTCCCTTTCCACAAGCGGAATCACTTGCTGCAACACGAACAGCTGAGATTAAGTTATGTGGACCATCAGCACCAAGTTCGTTGCTTGAGCGCATAGCACCGGTGATGACAACAGGAATGTCCCAATCTAACAGTAAGTCAAGTAAATAGGCTGTTTCCTCTAGTGTATCTGTTCCATGTGTCACTACGACGCCATCTAGTTGATCCGTTTTCACTCGTTCTCTTAAGCGTTCGGCTAGGTCAACCATTAATGTTGGAGTCATGTGGGGTGATGGTATGTTGAGATAGTCATCGACAATAACAGAAGCTATGCTTGATAGCGATTCAATAGTGGAATATAATGGATTTATTACATTAGGCTGGACGGCACCTTGATCATTTTCTTGCATGGCAATTGTGCCGCCGGTATGTAAAACGAGTATTTTCTTCATATTGGCACCTCAACTATAATCAGAATTTTATCTTATATATAGTAACATATCTACTTAATACATTTATAGGAAAAGATTGCAAGAGGAAAGGAAGGCCGATTTGTTTGCAATTGTAACAGCGGCACTGGCGCCAGGGATGGCATTATTATCTTACTTTTACTTAAGAAACCATTATAGTACTTCGACAAATGGACTAGTATTTCGTACATTTTTAATAGGGGTTCTTCTTGTTTTTCCTGTTATGGTGTTACAATATGCCTTCAGCATAGAGGGATATTTTACGGAACCTTTTACCCGAGCATTTATTTTATATGCGTTTGTAGAAGAGTTCTTCAAATGGTTTTTATTATGGGCGTTTGCTTACCAACATGCGAATTTCTCAAGAAGGTACGATGGAATTGTGTATGGAGTATCGTTATCTTTAGGATTTGCGACTGTAGAAAATGTTTTTTATCTAATTGCTAATGGGCTTGAAACAGCATTTGGACGTGCGTTGTTACCGGTATCAAGCCATGCTTTATACGGGGTTATTATGGGGTATTACTTGGGTCGTGCGAAGGTAGAAACAGAAAATGATGAAATCCACACTGCTAAAAATGTGACCAAAACGCATTCAAGTAATATTGCGACTTTTCAAAGTCCCCAATACGGCCCTATTGGAATTGTCACAAAAAGAGGCGTCTTTTTCCATCACACTCTTTCTGTACGTGAGTGTCATCCTGTACAGAAACTTACTAAGAAAGTGGTTTTACTCAAAACCTACGCTGGAATGGACCATACCATCGTAGAAGCTGTCGCAAACATGAAAATTGACGGATTAGTTATAGAGGCATTTGGCCAAGGGAACGTCCCACCACTTGTTATGGAAGCATTAACTAAATTAATTGAAGCAAATATACCCGTTGTATTAGTATCTCGTTGTTTTAATGGCGTAGTACAAGATACGTACGCCTATGAAGGTGGTGGTAGACTATTAAAGGAAAAAGGCGTTATCTTCACAAACGGTCTAAATGGTCAAAAAGCTAGATTAAAATTGATGGTCGTATTAGAACAAACGACAGATCGATCAATTTTACAAGAATGGTTTTACAAATAAAGAACTCAAAAAGCCAACTACGTTAAATACTAGTAGTTGGCTATCCTTATTCACTTCACTCGTTAGTTACATTCTCTCTTTAATAGTAGAGGCAATTTTCCCTCCATGAAAACGACCATTCTCAATAAAAATCTCATTTGCATTATTCCCTGCCGCAATCACACCAGCTATAAATAATCCAGGAACATTCGTTTCCATTGAATCAGGATCAAATTGAGGACGTCCCGTCTCATGGTCAACCTCCACACCCATTCTTCGAAGAAATGAATGATCTGGATGATAACCAGTCATCGCAAAAACAAATTGAGCAGGCACCTTCTTGATTTGATTATCCTGTTGATAGATGACTTCATTATTCGTAATCTCAATGACAGTTGCATTAAATTCCATTTGCACTTGTCCACTTCGAACAAGCGCTTGAAACTCTGGCAATATCCATGGCTTAACACTGTGGGAATAATCAGATCCTCGGTATAAATTTATCACTCGCGCTCCAGCTTTCTCAAGCTCCAATGTAGCATCAACTGCTGAATTTTTGCCGCCAATAACCACCACATCCATGTCAAAATACGGATGAGCTTCTTTAAAATAATGATGCACATGGTCTAAATTTTCTCCAGGTACTCCCATTCTATTTGGTGAATCGTAATAGCCAGTCGCAACAATTACATACTTTGAGGAATAATCTGATTTAGTTGTTTTTATTTGAAATGTATTATTTTCTAATTGATTCACAGATGTAACTCGTTCATACGGCTGAACACGAATATTTCTTCTCTTTACGACTTCACGATAATAAACCAGCGCCTGATTCCGCTGAGGTTTTCTATCCTCAATAATAAAAGGAATTCCTCCAATTTCGAGTTTTTCACTCGTACTAAAGAAAGTTTGATGAGTCGGGTAACGATGAATGGCACTTACAACATTTTCTTTTCCTATAATTACAGGGTCTAATCCCAAGTCTAAACACGCGATGGCAGCTGCTAATCCACAAGGTCCACCACCAATAATAATAACCTCTTCTTCTATCATATACTCCACCTCATTTACAATCAAAAACCCCTTGTACCAATTGGTACAAGGGCTCTTAATTCTGCTTAGCTACTTAAACCCAACCACGGAATCTTGATGCTTCAGCCATTTTCCGCACGCCAACCATATACGCGGCAAGCCGCATATCAACTTTGCGAGTTTTCGATAATTTATAGATATTCTCAAAAGAGCCGATCATTACCGCTTCTAACTTCCCTTCAACTTCTTCTTCCGTCCAATAATAACCTTGATTGTTCTGAACCCATTCAAAATAAGAAACTGTTACCCCACCAGCACTTGCAAGAACATCAGGCACTAATAAAATATCACGTTCTGTTAAAATCCGAGTAGCCTCCATTGTTGTCGGTCCATTCGCTGCCTCTACAACGATAGATGCTTTTATTTCATGTGCATTCATTTCAGTAATCTGATTTTCAATAGCAGCAGGAACCAAAATATCACAATCAAGCTCTAATAACTCTTCATTTGTAATAGTATCTTTAAAAAGTTTCGTAACGGTTCCGAAACTATCGCGTCGATCAAGTAGATAATCAATGTCTAACCCTTCAGGATCATGTAAAGCACCATATGCATCTGAAATACCAATAACGATTGCCCCAGCATCATGCATGAACTTAGCCAAGAAGCTTCCTGCATTTCCAAAACCTTGAATGACGACTCTTGCACCATCAATCTCAATGCCTTTCTTTTTAGCAGCTTCTCTTATACATATTGTAACCCCTTTTGCTGTAGCAGACTCTCTACCGTGTGAGCCTCCTAATACAAGTGGTTTTCCTGTGATAAAACCAGGTGAGTCGAATTCACGAATCCGACTATATTCATCTAGCATCCAAGCCATAATTTGTGAATTGGTAAATACATCTGGAGCCGGAATGTCTTTAGTTGGTCCGACAATTTGACTAATAGCACGTACGTACCCACGACTAAGTCGCTCTAGCTCTCTAAACGACATCTCACGTGGGTCGCAAATAATACCACCTTTCCCTCCTCCATATGGAAGGTCTACAATGCCAGCCTTTAGACTCATCCAAATAGAAAGTGCTTTAACTTCTTTTTCTGTAACATTTGGGTGAAAACGCACCCCCCCTTTTGTAGGTCCAACCGAGTCATTGTGTTGAGCGCGAAAACCAGTGAAGATTTTAGTAGAACCATCATCCATCCGTACAGGAATCCGAACAGTTAACATTCTGATAGGTTCTTTCATTAATTCATACATTTCATCTGGATAACCAAGCTTGTCCAATGCTTTCTTTATGACACTCTGTGTCGATGCAAGCACATCTGTTTGTTCTGCTTGCTTTTTTTGTTCTGCCATTCCCTTTTCACCTCAATAATGGTAATTAAGCATTAATCACTTCTAACTATAATGAAACGCTCATAACATTTCCACCTTTAATTAAAAGTTTTCTTTAAAGAATTTCACAAATTTAGCTTCTAAGAACAAGTAAATTTCATATTGACATTACGAACAGAACTTTATAAGAAAAAAAGAACTGATCATAAGTCATCAGTCCTTTTTATCTTCAATAAAACACCTAAAAAGTCTTTCGATTGAATCAGACTTCATTAGTTTCTTTCCATACTCTTCCACTAAAAACGAAGAAACTGTTGAAGGACTCCCAAATTCAGATAATAAAGCGACAAATGCTTCTTCGTCTACAACATCAACATCAAATTCTTCAAACTTAATGAAATATTGACTTTGATAAGAGTAAAGGGTTCCACCTTTAATTCCAAAAGGATAAAGCCTAGATGAAAGAGCAATCACATCTTCTATATCCTGAAACTCATAGAATATATCATCGGTTTCATCTAGAGTGACTTGCATTTCAATATAACCCTCTTCAAATCCCTCCTCATCAAAATCATCTTCCCCTTTGCTTTTTGAAACAATGATCACCATTCCTTGAGCAGGCATTGCATAAACTTCAACTGCGATAGGTCCATCTACTTTAAAACCTAACTCATCATCAGCTTCGATAATCATGTCTCGAAATAAATCGTGAACTTTAGGAAGATCCTGCCATAAATCCTCCTTTGTTAAACCTCTTTCGTGCATGTCATCATAGGTTAAAAAAGCTTTGAATTTATCTGTATTTAAACGTTCAAGACGCATTTAAAACCCTCCTTATAACGAACGTCCATCATCATTCTAGGTCCGTCAATAACCGTCTACTATACAGTATGAAAGGACAGAAAAGAAGGTTCGATACACAAGACTAGAATTTTAGATTATAGGTTCTTTTTTAACCAACTTTCCCAATCACTTTTTGTCTTTCCTACAAGAAATTCGTCATATTTAGTTGATTTACCTTCACTAAAACGATCAAATGCAAAACCACCTGCTCCGATCTTAAGATCAGGATAACGTAATTTTAAATCTTCTAGAAGTTTCAAAGCTGCTTCTATATTCTGATCCATTGTACAAGAGGTAAAAAACATATCAGCATTGACTTCTGAAATAACTAAATCTAAATCTGTTTCTGGAATACCTGCCCCTAAATAAATCACTTCAAAACCTTTTCTACGTAGAAAAAGCGTGAATATTAGTAATCCTAATTCATGTGTTTCTTGAGGTCCACATACAGCAACAACTTTAGGCATAACCCCATCTACAGGAAGCCCATGAAATATGGTTCCAATTTTTGTTCTTAAAAAAGAAGTAACAAAATGCTCATGGGCAACAGATATTTCATTTTTCTCCCACATATGGCCCACTTTAACAAGCAATGTACCTAATATATCAATTGTAACCTTGTCAATACTAAACAAACAAAAGGCTTGGTTTAACAATTGATTTGCTTTATTTTCTTGGAATGTCAATAAGGATCCTAATATTTCATCAGACAATTGAATAGAGTAATCAGCATGCTGCTTTTCCTCCTGTTCTATCGTAATGGTACCTTGCTCAAGTAAATCGACCGCTTGTCCTATGGTAAAACCTTTATTAACTTTTTCTATTAACCAACGTAAGATCGCTACGTGTTCATCTGAATACAATCTATGACCAGCTTTATTTCGAACCGGTTCAATAATTTGATAACGCCGTTCCCAAGCTCTTAATGTGCCTGCTTGTATTCCCAGCATTGTCGATATTGCCTTTATATTATATTTCCCTTCTTTTGAAGCCATATTCCCTTCCTCCTATACAATCACAAAACGAAACATCTATTTATCTCTGCTTCGTTATAACGAGTATATCGAATTACACTACTTGTGTAAACTTTGTATAACTTTTTTAAATATTACTTTTTTCTAAGGTAATGAGATGGCTTTCAGCAGGTGCACCAAGTCTTAGAGGCAAACCAGTTGTACCGTAACCGTTACTAATTAAAAGGTCAAAATTGTTATAAGGATAGAGTCCACCTTTTCTAGCTATTCCAAGTCCAAATAATCTAATTTGACCTCCATGAGTATGCCCACTTAAAACTAATGAGAAGGGGTGATCAGAAGGTAGCTCACTAGTTACCTCTGGGTAATGACAAATTAAAATTGAGAAAGTATTCCCCATACTATTTAATTTCCCAATGGTTGTTCTAGCTGATTTTATATCATTTATACCGACTAAATTCAATTCGCCATGTTCACTATGGATCATTTTATTCGTATTTACAAGCTCAGTAACTTTGTACTTTTTTAGAAGTAACTTAAGCTGGTCTACATTAACTTCATGATCATTATTTCCCCAAACGAATAAACAAGGAGCTATTTTCGAAAGTTTCTCAATATTGGCTTCTATCCGATTAAGTGGCACTCCCTTTTCACATAAATCTCCACCAATTATAATTAAATTCACGTTATTCTTTACTTTCTCTAACATGCTGTTTGAGATGGTTCTTCTATGAATATCACTAATAAAAAAAAGACGATAGCCATTAAATGTAGATGGCAAAGTCTGATAAGTTAATGTCATTTCCCTTAGACGATTACGTTTTGATTCGACATACATATAAAGTGTGAAAATAAAAAAAACTCCTAATGCTATAATCAAACTCATATATCCTACTCCCCTTATCATACTTACATCCACATACTTATTTCTCTAGATCATATCCATAATACCATACCAAAGAGCTAATACTAAACCAAGTAGTGCCAACATACCACCAGTTATAAGTAGATGAATCCATGATAAAATGACAATAAAAACAAAGAATAACCTTGTTGTTTTAAATGATATATGATAATAACGAGGATTACAGATTCTGACTACGTCTCGAACAAATAAGGAATAAGCTAAAAACCCGATAACAAATAAGAGTATAGCCACTAATAGTTTTAATGGAGAGAATAATACTTCACCAATAAATGAAGATATTGACCAAGGGGAAGGTTTAGGAATGAATGATATAGATACCAAAACGCCTCCATAAGCGACAGTGAGTAATATAAACCTCTTATAAACCCAATAAGCCAGTCTCATACACCTCCTTCATTAGTAAATACATATGCAACATACAGCACACAAGTACTTCTTATCTCAGGGCAAGTTATAATTATTAATCCAATCCAGTTCTTCTATATGTAAAAAGGCTCAAATCCATTTAGTAGATTTGAGCCCCTTTAAATTCAATTAATCTATATAGATTTTTCCTTTTCAGTTTTAGATACATTGTTTCGTCTTTCTAGAAAATCAATAGCAGCTTTCCCCAAGCATTTAGCTGCAATTAACATGGCATCTTCATCAAAGTCAAACTTCGGATGGTGATGAGGATAGACAATACCCTTTTCTTGATTTCCAGCGCCTGTAAAAAAGAAAGTACCAGGAACATGTTGCAAATAGTAGGCAAAATCCTCTCCTCCCATTACAGGTTCCATTTCATGGACATATTCCTCTTTATGAATGGATTTTACTGATTCTACAAAACTTTCGGTTTCAAACGTGTCATTTATAACAGCCGGATACCCTTTTTTATAGTCGATTGTATAAGTCGCTCCCATTGCCTCACAAATCCCTTTTGCTATCTGCTCAATTCGTTTAATAATTAACTCTTGTACAGCAGGATCAAATGTCCGAACTGTACCGATAATTTCGGCTGAATCTGCAATCACATTGAATGCTCCACCGGCATGGAAGGAACCCACACTAATTACAGCGGATTTTAATGGATCAATATTCCGACTTACTATTTGCTGCAGTTGCGTTACAACGCTAGAGGCTACTGCAATCGAATCAACAGTCTCATGAGGAATTGCTCCGTGTCCACCGCGCCCGTGAATAACTAGTTGGAAACGATCTGCTGCTGCCATAACTGGACCCTGACGATAACCAATGGCGCCTATTGGCATGGTAGACCATAGATGTGTCCCATAAATCGCATCTACTCCATCTAAACAACCTGCTTTTATCATTTCAATTGCTCCCCCAGGAGCTATTTCTTCAGCAAATTGAAAAATCAGAACGACCGTTCCATTTAACTGTTCTTGATACTCCATTAGAGCTTTAGCTAATACGAGTAGGGTAGCCGTATGACCATCATGTCCACATGCATGCATAACACCTGGATTTTTGGACGCAAATGATAATCCGGTTTCTTCTACAATTGGTAATGCATCAAAATCTGCTCTAAGCGCAACTGTTTTTCCAGGTATTTTGCCCCTAATATAACCAACTACACCTCGACTACCAACATTACGCTTTACTTCAACACCTAATCGTTCAAGGTAATCTCCAATTAGTTTAGGGGTTTTCTCTTCCTGAAACGACAATTCTGGTTCAGAATGAAGTAATCGTCTTAGCTCCACCATTTCTGGATACAACTCTTCTAGTCTAGTTAATAATGTATCAACCACCGGACATCCCTCCTATCCCTATTGTACTCTTCGCCTGCCGAAAAGAAAACAATTAATACAAAATGTTCAGGATATTCTATAAATAAAAAAAGGATGACCTAGAAATTCGACTAATGTCAAATCCCTTTGGTCACCCCATTCCAAACGTTTATTCCGAATGCTCTGCTACCTTAAGCATATAGATAGCCATTGCAACAGCTAAAACCATTGCCATAAGCCCAATTCCAAGTACTGCTACTAATTGTACTGCTGTCATATCCATCCACTCCTTTTAGATAATACGAATTCGTATAGTCACATTTACACTATAAAAATAGTAGCATAGGAATAATTGGTACGGAAAAAAACTATGTGACAATATTGAGAATTTTTTAGAGTCTTCTTATCGTTACAAAATTCTCATATGAGATCACTATGACTGATCCTTAAATTAGGATTAACAAAGACTAAATAGTTAATCCACACAGTATTAAATTCATTGTTAGAAAAATCAACAAATAAATTGAAAATTAAGGTAATTAACGGTATACTGAAATTAATAGCAAAAAGGAAACGCTTACAAAATTAAAATCGGGAGTGATCTGAATGATCTTAACTAAATTAACCGACAAATCGCTCATTACGAATGAAGATCTTGATTTTAATCATCGCTTAGGGCTTCCTGTTGAAGTATTCTGTTCGAAAAAAGGAAAAACTGTTGCCTTTGGTGCCATTCACGGTTTTGATGAACAACATATACACATTCGCGGTGATGAATATTGTCGTTCTACTTTTTTATTTTTCGGTCAACCATCATTGTCTTCTCCTTGTTGATTTAATACAGCTAAAACAACTAAACGACCTTGTTCCAAGGTCGTTTATTCTCATCTATGATACAAATTTATATCGTGTTCTTTTTTCATGTATGAAAAAACCGCTTCTCTAGATTCCCACGTCACATCAGTCTCCCAAAATTCTGGGCTTCTAACAATAATTTCCTCACGGAGCTCATCATACTCTTTCTCAGCCTTTTTTTCTTTTTTACCGAAAAAATGCAATTGAATAAAACCAATAGAGAGAAGAAGCATAAGCAACAGAACAGCAGGTTGTCCAACCAATGCATTCAGTATATTTGAATTTAAACTTGTTTGTTGAACTTGAAAAGCTTGATAGCCAAATAAACAAAAAATCGAAGCAGAAAACATAGAAAATAGAGACCAACGAGTTTTCGCTTTTTCCATTTTCTCTACTTTATTCTTCCTAGTAACTAGTTCTTCTAACATAACCTTTACGACTTCGGGCCCATAATTTGAATTTACATTCCACTCTTTAAATGGCTTCATACTGCACCTCCCCTTCTAAAATTATGAAGGAAGGATAGGATTTAGAATTAAATACGAATATTTTAAAGGCGAATGAGTCTTTTAAAGCTAACTGTTTCTTTTTAAAGAAATCCATTTAAAAAAGCTTCAATGCTGGTAGTGCATCTCTTTTGTCCAATGAACGTAAATAATACCCTCCTCTTTTATGGAAGCCAATAAGGGGAAGTAAGGGCCGCGACGATTAAAGCTAGAAATAACACTAATAGCAAACGAATTAAAGGGAAAGATAGTTTGAATTTTTTCCACTTTGATTTACTCCTTCTGTTATGAATACGGCTACGTGGAGGCAAAGTAAGCATTGATGAGCCAGCCTTTTTTTCAGACTCCAAAGCCTCCATTTCTTTACGCAATTGCTTTGCTTGGTCTTGTTCATTTCTATTAACCATTCTCTCCCTCTCCTTCCTTTATCTTTATTTTTTTGCGGTATCTATTCCTAATAATAAGGCCCAATAAAAAATCAACCAGAAAATGCGTAAAGATTGTAACGACAATTAATCCTGTTAAGTGAAATAAAGCTCCTAATAAAAAGCTTGCTAGACAGACATTTAAGAATAAAACAGGCTTATCAAGATAACGTATATGAATCAATGCGAATATCACACTAGCAACAATCAGCCCGAATGCTGTTTGTAAGACAGCTCGAAATAATAATTCTTCAGCAAACGCCACCACTCCACATAGAAAGAATAACTGAGGGGTAGTCAGGTTACGAAAAACCCTTTCATTAATCCCCCCGTCATCGAGCCAATTGTTTGGTAATATACGCTCTAAAATGAGGTCTAAAGCTACTACAAAAAGAGCAACACCACCACCTAATAAAAAAATAAGCGTTACATTAATTTCAAATAATTGAGTAAAATCGCTCCATTCATTGAATACAAAAAACCCACTTATTACAGCGATTACAAACATGATAGTCTGTGTTAAATAGACATTTATAACTAATTCTTTATCTGTTAAATCAGCTATAATATCACGTTGTTTTTTCATAGTTCCCCGACTCACTTTGTCCAAAAAGGTTCATCAACGTTTCCCTCCAAGGACGTAAGGTTTCTGTCTCTAGTCTTTTAGTATGAACTCTATCTTTGACAAGTGGATCTCCACAGTTGTCACAACAACGTATAGGACGTTGTTTTAACGTCTCCCCAAAATAAGCGAGCAATTTTTCTCTTCTACAGGAATTAGCTCGAATCCACCGTAAAAAAGCCTCTAAATTTGACCTTTTAACTTGCATTCGTTCTTGTTCCTCCTGTCGAACACTTATCAAAACTGACTCTATAGAAAAAGGACGAATCTGCTCATTATTCAGAATCCCTCTAGATTCCAACTGATAACGTAGCTTCCTCCAAGAGATTTCCTGAATATGTAGATGTTCCATTAGTTCTTTTTCTTCTCTAAAATATAAGCTATCCTTTTTTTGAATGACATTTAATAATTCGTCCAATTGATCATCGGTTATTTGCTCTCTTTCTAAAAGCATATTAACCAAGCTTCGATCTTCCTCACAGTAAAGTAAAATAGCAACACTTGAATTTCCATCTCTTGCAGCTCGCCCAACTTCTTGAACATAAGATTCTATATCAATTGGATAATGAAAATGAATAACATAACGTATATCTTTTTTGTTAATACCCATACCAAAAGCACTTGTACAACAAATGATATCAATTTGACCAGTCATAAATTGTTGCTGAATTAATAATCGATCTTCAGTTGACAACCCTCCATGATAAAAAGCAACCCGACCAATACCGTCAACATTTAATTGATGTGCGATGGTTTCGGCCCACATACGACTAGAAAAGTAAATCATTCCAGGCCCTTTTAATGTTTTAACTAATTCCTTAACCCTGTCTACTTTACCTTGTGCGTTCAGGCATGATTCTACATGATAGGAAATCGTTGGTCTATCAACCGAATAAATAACTGAAGTTGGAGAATTAAGTTTTAACTGGATACTTATGTCCTTTTGAACTTCACTCGTTGCTGTTGCTGTTATTGCC
>Ga0181465_101055_pt1 | contig 11843 bp, 10 predicted proteins | sample InSIn3gowninarea_FD_119076 | JGI IMG/M metagenome (GOLD analysis project Ga0181465, IMG submission 119076) | Clean room microbial communities from NASA Spacecraft Assembly Facility at Jet Propulsion Laboratory, Pasadena, California, USA -... ... | reverse complement strand
ATCCTGACGGTCATAATTAGTGGACTCCATATAGTACACGATCGCTTTCCCAACTTCGTTCTGCTTTGACCATGTAACGCCCAGGTTATTCAGGAGTCTCGCCACGTGCTTTTCAAACCCGTTTTTCCTGGCAAGATCAAGGCCCTGCTGGATTACGAGCCGTGCACTGTCGGTCTTTTCCGCAGCAAGCAAGAGGTTGCCCAGATTATGAAGCGCCTTAACCTCCAGTTTGGCATCGTCGATGCTGCGACTGAGAAGCACTGCCCTCCTGCTCATTTCCGTACACACCACCCGGTCCTGGAACTGGAGTCGCGTTGCCGAATTCAGCAGTGCCTGCACCTTTTCAGGGATGCTGATCGGTGCCCTCATGATTTTGTTGAGACTGTCGATCGTAGTTGCCCTTGAAACGGTGACGCCGAGCAGGAACAACACGGAGAAAAGGAATTGCTTGTAGGTCATTGCAGATTGTGTGATTGCAAACTAAACTCAATCACGCTGCAAAAATTATCCTGATTTTTAAGGATTCCAATACCGTCCATCCTATTCCTGATTTTCAGGGAGGCAAGGGCCGGTCGGGAGCTCTATGTTTGAGGAACTGAGGACTGCCGCCCAGGCGGTGATCCTGTCTGTGTTTCATTTGGTTTTTGGTGATTAGACGAGGGGTGTTTTCACACCCCTTTCCATCTGTTTCCTGCGGATGCACTAATTTTAAAACAGATAAGTATGTTTAAAACAACCATGGCCGTTATGGCCGGCCTAATCGTCAGTTCGATAGTATCGGCACAAGGCCCGGTAGAAGCTGAGCTTGCTTTTGCAAAGATGGCAAAGGAATCGTCGGTGAAACAGGCATTCCTCTACTTTGCCGACACCAGCGCTGCCGTATTCCAGCAGGGGAAAGTGCTGAACGCGATCAGGGCCTGGCAACGCGTACCCGAGTCTGGTGGGCAATTGCAGTGGGCGCCTGTTTTTGCGGCGCTCTCGGGCGCAGGCGATCTCGGATTTACAACGGGAGGTTTTACTTTTTCGGCACCGGGGACTGACACAATTCAAGGCGCTGGCCAGTATTCCACTATCTGGAACAAAACAACTTCGGGCGAATGGAAATTCCTTGCAGACCTTGGTGTTAGTAATGAATATACGGTCAATGCATTTCCTGCGTTGCATGTTTTCAGCCATCTGGTACCAGCTCCCGGTACCGCCACGGTTGACGGCCTTGAAGCCGCGCTGGTAAAAGATCTCAGTCGTTTAAAAAACAAGGCATATACCTCATACATTGTCGCCGAGTCGTGGTTTAATGTTGATGGAGTCAAGGCACTGACCGACAGCACCATGATCCTGGAGCATCTGTCATTACTTCCCGACTCAATGGTATTCAGCCCCGTCCGAACCGGGATGAGCAGTTCGAATGACCTGGGTTTTGTGTATGGTATCTCGATGGTGCAGGGTAAGAAGGAAAACTATCTGCGCATCTGGGGTCACACTTCTTCCGGCTGGAAAATCCTCCTGCAGGTTATAAAAAAATAAAACGGCTGTTTTAAAGCAGGCCATCGGTTACCAACGAAATGCGCGGTGGTAACACACTGTCGGATCTGACGAGATGTACACTGGGATTTGAAGTTGCTGCAATATCCGGATTACGGTCTGCCCCCAGGAGATGTAAGTTGCTATGTCAAGTTGCCTCAATATAAGTTCACGCTCCGCGCCAGGAGATGTAAGCTGCTATGTCAAGTCGCCGCAATATAAGATCTCGCTCGGCGATGTACGCTGATATTTGAAGTTGCTGCAATATCCGGATCACGGTCTGCCCACAGGTGATGCACGCCCTATTTCAATTCTCCTCCATAAACGCATTAAACGCCGCTGAATGCAAGGAAGCCACCGTCGACAACCACAGATGTTCCGGAAACAAAACGCGACTCGTCCCCCAACAGCCACACCAGGGCTCCCGCGAGTTCCGATGGCTGCCCGTATCTTCCGAAAGGGGTATTTTTTTTAATCAGCGTACCGCGCTCCGTGTCGGTACCGTCTTCATTGGTTAGCAATGTCCGGTTTTGTTCGGTAAGAAAGAATCCCGGCACGATCGAGTTCATGCGAATGCGATCTCCATAGCGTTTGCCCAGCTCGACTGCAAACCATTTTGTATACCCTTCTATAGCACACTTGCCGAGGCTATATCCGAGTACACGGGTCAGCCCGCGATGCGCCGTGATGGAGGAAATGTTTACAATACTGCCGGTGTCTGCGGTTGACGAAATGATTTTGCCAAAGACCTGCGTCGGCAACACGGTACCGAAGAGATTAAGGTCGAGTACATCGCGCAGTCCCTGCATATTCAGGTCAAATACATCCTGCCCCGGTTGCACTACCCCTTCGGGCAGGTTACCGCCGGCAGCATTTACAAGCCCATCGACCTTTCCATAGCGATCGGTGATCTCCGCGGCTGCGGCCGTCAGTTCATTCTCCTTCAGTACATCTGCGATAAGCGCTATGGCTGTGCCTCCATTGTCATTTATTTCTGCGGCCCGTTGCTCGGCGACCAGCCTGTTGCGTCCGAGGATTCCGACAATGGCCCCGGACTCAGCAAGTGCTTTATTAAAAGCATTTCCGAGCACTCCGGTACCACCGGTGACTATGATTACTTTACCCTCAAGTTTTTTCTTTTCCATATGGTTGTGTTCCCGATAGATAAATACTATACTTACATTTATGTTATGATCTCCGGAGAAAATATCTTTTGTGAAGATCGACATTATCGGTCCTTGTTTGTAAACCACCACTAAATTATTTACTGACCGGGTTCAGACCCGGTTGCAGTATTCCACGATGGGCTCTATTAACCTCAAGCAACTTGCTCAGGAGCTGAACCTTTCGGCTTCTACCGTGTCGCGCGCCTTGCGTGGCAGCCACGAGATCAGCCAGGAAACCAAGGACCGCGTAAAGGCCCTTGCAGACAAACATGGCTTTCAGCCAAATCCCCATGCAAGCAGCCTGAGACAAAGTAAAAGCAATACTATCGCGGTGGTGATTCCGGAGATTGAAAACAATTTCTTCTCCCAGGTAATGAATGGCGTGGAAGACGTGGCACGAAAAAAAGGGTATCATGTGCTGATCTACCTTACCCATGAAGCATTCGCGCGGGAAAAAGATATCCTTCACGTAATTCGTAACGGAAGGGTCGATGGCATCATGATCTCTGTGTCAAACACAACAACCGATATGCAGCATCTGGAATCGATATACAGTGCCGGCCTGCCGCTTGTCTTCTTCGACCGCATTGTAGAAAGTATTGATGTGCCACACGTAAGTACAGACGATATTGAAGCTTCCTATCGTGGGACCGAACACTTGATCAGCAAGGGCTGTAAACGGATAGCGCACCTGTCGATGTCGGGATTACTTTCAATAACGGGCCGCCGTCGCGACGGTTACCTCGATGCGTTAAAAGCCCATGGACTGACTCCCGCGGGGATAATCGAATGCGGTACTGATGATCAAACCAACCGCATTAAAATCCGTGAACTGTTGAACGGGGCTGATCGTCCTGATGCCATTTTCGCCGCAGTGGAAAAGCTTGCGATTAATACTTATGAAGTTTGCCGTGAGATAGATCTTGAAATTCCCGGCAAACTAAAAGTCATCAGTTTCTCCAACCTGTCCGCTGCTGCACTATTTAATCCACCCCTCAGCACGATTGTACAACCTGCATATGATATCGGGAAAGAGGCTGCTGCCCTGCTTTTTAAAGTCATCGAAAAGAAAACACGTGGCGAGACTCCTGAATAACCTGGGCGTTACATGGTCAAAGCAGAACGAAGTTGGGAAAGCGATCGTGTACTATATGGAGTCCACTAATTATGACCGTCAGGATACGGCCAGACTGTCCACCTCGTACATGAATATCAGTGGGATCTTTCTCAGTATGCAGCAGTATAAGAAGTCGCTCGAGTACGCCGAAAAGGCGATTGCACTCGCTCTTGTGGGCAAGGATTCGGCAACCATTGCACTCGCCTATTCGCAACTTGGAAGTGTTCATCGCCGGATGGAAAGGATCGGCCAGTCAGACACCTGTTTTGCAAAGGCACTTGCATACGGAAAGACGATGGGCGATAACTATTTTCGAATGCTTGTGTACCAGAATTATGCAGTGTCACTGAATATGCAGCACCGACCTGCCGAAGCCGACGCATATGCTGATACTGCGCTCGTACTCGGGCTGGCGGATGGTAATCCCGGATGTATTGCCTACGGATACAGTATGAAGGGCGTCATTGCTTTTGACCGAAAAGATTTCAAGGCAGCAAAGGAGCATTATTCAAAGGCAGAGGAATTGCTGAAAGATGGTGCGGGCGACTGGTCCGCCAAAATGGAAGTGTTTCTCAACAGATCCAAACTTGAAAAGGAACTGGGTAACGAAGCAGAAGCTTACAGGTATCTGCGTATGTATACTTCAATCAAAGATTCATCGATCAAAGCGGAATCAGCCCGCACAGTAGAGTTCCTTGAAGCGCAATACCAGTTCGAATCGAAACAGAAAGAAATCCTGCAACTGCAAAAAGATAAGTTGCTGCAAAGCGTCTCAATCAGCCAGAAAAGCACGATCAACTATCTTCTCATTGCTGCACTCGTGATTGTAGTCGCGGCCATGGTGCTCGGATATTTCAACTACAAACAGAAGCAACTGCTGCAACGAAAAGTTATCACGCAGATGGAAACAGACCAGGAGCTGCTTGCCACACGCATGGTGTTGCACGGGCAGGAAGAAGAGCGCCGGCGGCTGGCGCGTGACCTTCATGATGGACTTGGCGGTATGTTATCAGGTGTCAAACATTCGTTCCAGCGATCAAGGGATAAGATGGGCACCACAGCCGGTGAAGGGCAGTCGTTCGACCGTTCCGTAGAGATGCTTGATGAATCAATTGCGGAGCTCCGCAGGATCGCCCATGACCTTGGACCGGAATCACTGCTCAAATATGGAATCAGCGCGGCGATCAAGGACTACTGTACCAACATAAATAAATCCGAAGCTGTAAATGTTATTTACCAGCCGCTGCAACAGGAGCCGATAAAGATTGACCAGTCTAAGAGCGGTGTCATTTACCGCATTGTGCAGGAGCTGCTGAATAATGTACTGAAGCATTCGGGCGCTAAGACTGCCATTGTGCAGCTGAGCCAGGAGCGTGACCGGTTGTCGGTAACTGTTGAAGATGATGGTAAGGGCATTGATCTTGAAAACCTGAAGAAGGCAAGGGGCATGGGTTGGAACAATATCCGTTCACGCATAGAATACCTTAAGGGATCGCTTGATGTAAAATCGGATCCTGGTAAGGGCACGTATGTTCATTTCACTGTTAACATCTGATGTATGATTTCTGTATTCATTGTTGATGATCACTACATGGTAATTGAAGGCATCCGTTCGCTGCTGCAGGATGAACCGGGCATTGAATTCAGCGGCTATGCCGCAGATGCCGCTTCATGCCGCACCTACCTGAAAATTAACCGGCCTGATATCCTGCTGCTTGATATCAGTCTGCCCGATGTAAACGGAATCGACTTCTGCAAGGAACTGTATGATGCTTACCCTTCCATGGCAATCCTGGCGCTGACTACTTTCAACCAGGAGACTATGATCCGCAACATGCTTGACAATGGCGCCTCGGGTTACCTGTTGAAAAATGCCGGAAGGGACGAGATAAAGCGGGCACTGCAGACGGTGTACCGCGGCCAGCAATACCTGAGTTTTGATGTAGCACAAACCCTGCGCAAATCTTCACTGCAAACAAATGAACTGCCTGTTCTTACAAGACGCGAAAAGGAAGTGCTCGAGCTGATTGCGGAGGGTTGTAATACCAAAGAAATCGCTGACAAACTTTTTATCGGTACTACAACAGTAGACACCTACAGGAAAAACCTGCTGATCAAAATGAACGCCCGCAATACGGCGATGCTGATCAAGCTGGCACTCCAACACAGATTGATCGCTTTTGATCTCTGACCTTTATTAACCCGTCTCAGTTAACAGTTGCTCACACCTGCACGTTGCAGGATAAAATCCTCATGTCATGAATGTGCTTAACCTGGTTACTTTCATTTTTGCCTTGCTTTTTTTCTTCATTGCCTCGCAGGCAGGGTATTATTTTCTGGGATATTATAAAGTCATACAGGAAGCAGGCACGGATCAATTCATAATGATCAGGCGGGCCACAGACAGCGCTATACGTCCGGCCCTGCAGACTCTCTATATCGCCGCGTTGGTCACCGGGATAATTTTAGTTGTACTCGGGCGAAAGCAAGCTGGTTCGGCACGTGGTATCATGGTGTCGGTTTCTGTTTTGCTTCTCATCGCGGATATCGTCCTTGCAAAGTCGGTCAGTGAGACGATAAATGCGGCGATCAATACTTCATCCTCAGATGCTTTAAATGCTATGCCCGACGTGCAGAAAAGGTGGCTGAACATGCTGTTGATCCGCGGAGCCCTGAGCATATCCGGCTTTGTGATTGTAATTGCTTCGCTTGTGTTTACCGAGCCGGGAGATGCCTGACCGGGCACACACAATCTGTGGATTACAAGCTACATTTTGTCCCGTGTAACCGGTTGATCAGGATGCAGCCGATACCACGCGCATTGAATTAGCGCATCCCCTGAATGAAGCCGGTAGTAGTACTTCCGGGGGTGTGCCGGACGAACTACGTCGTGTGCGGTGCTTTGGATCATCATTTGCTGATGGTGGTCCGGTATGCATTTAATGCTGCCTTCATGTATGGATAAAGACAATGTAAAAAGGGTGGTTGTTGTAGGCGGTGGTTTTGCCGGGATCAACCTCATCAAATCGCTATCGAAGGATGATCGTTTCATGATCACCCTTGTGGATGTAAATAATTACCATTTCTTCCCTCCGCTGTTGTACCAGGTGGCAACTGCTTTCATCGAGCCAAGCAATATCAGTTATCCGTTCCGGCGTCTGTTCCAGCATAAAAAGAACCTGCGTTTTTACCTCGGTACATTGAAGTTGATTGATCCCTTGCAGAAAACTATCCATACCGATACCGGTTCGCTCCAGTACGATTACCTCGTCCTTTGTGTTGGCACCGAGTCCAATTTCTTTGGTTTGGAAAATGTCAGGAAGAATGCCCTGCCGATGAAAAATATCAACGATTCACTGTCGCTGCGGAATCATCTCCTGATGACCATGGAGAAAGCCGTGCGTGCAACTACCCGTGAGGAGCGTGACCGGTTGCTCAATATCGTGATTGCAGGTGGTGGTCCGACAGGAGTTGAGATCGCAGGGATGCTGGCTGAACTTGGTCACAATGTAGCTGTAAAAGAATATCCCGAAATAGAAAATTTCCAGGCGCATATCCATCTTGTGGATGCAGGGGGTGAGCTCCTCGGTCCAATGAGTAAGACAGCGCAGAAGGAAGCTCTGCGAATTCTTACCCGGCTTGGTGTACATGTTAAACTCAATGTTGCGGTAAAAGATTATGTTGATAATAAAGTAGTGCTCGCAAATGGTGAGCAGATCTCAACCAATATGCTGATCTGGACATCGGGCGTCACCGGCCGCGAATTGCCAGGCCTTCCCAAAGAAGCAATCGGACGCGGACGCCGTGTGCTGGTTGACGATTACAATGAAGTCATCGGCGTACCAGGGGTGTTTGCATTGGGCGACATTTGTATGCAGTTGTCCGACCCGAAATATCCCAACGGACACCCGCAGCTCGCGCAGGTTGCAATCCAGGGTGGCAAGGCACTTGCAGCTAATCTCAGACGGCGTGAATCAGGAAAGGAACAGAAACCTTTCCGGTATAACGACAAAGGAAGTATGGCAATCATCTCAAAATTCAAGGCAGTGGCCGATCTTCCGAAATTTTCCTTCAAGGGATTTTTTGCATGGCTCATCTGGCTGTTCATCCATATCATTCCATTGATCGGTTTCCGGAACAAAGTCAAGCTTGCGTTCAGCTGGCTGGCATCATTTATCACGAATGATCCAACCCTGCGGCTGATCATCGGTGTGCGCAACATAAAGGACAACAAGGAAGGGTTGTGATAAATGTCATATCCAGGTTGCATTTCCGGTGATTAATACGGAGCTTTATATGCCATGCCCAAAAATACAAACAGGCATTTTCTCGATTTTGAGAATGAAGTAAAAAAGGTCTACGACGAGTTGATCCGGCTTCGGCTGCTCGGGCAAAAAGAACCCGGTAAAAGCTCGCCGCAACAAAGGTTGCAACTCGAAGAACGGCTTCATGAGCAGCGCATCGCATTCACGGCTACCCTTACCCCCTGGCAAACGGTGCAGGTAAGCCGTCATCCGCAGCGACCCTACACACTTCAGCTGATTAACCGAATGATGACAAACTTTGTCGAACTGCATGGTGATCGCAGGCAGGCCGATGATAAAGCCATTGTGGGAGGCTTTGCACAGCTACTGGGGCAGACGGTAATGGTGATTGGCCACCAGAAAGGGTTTGACACACATAGCAGGCAGTACCGAAACTTTGGAATGCCCAATGCACCTGGTTATCGTAAGGCGATCCGTCTCATGAAGCTTGCTGAAAAATTTAATAAACCCATCATCACACTTATTGATACACCGGGCGCCCACCCGGGTCTCGATTCGCAGATTCTCGGCAGCGGTGAAGCAATCGCCCGTAATATTTTTGAGATGATCAGGTTAAAAGTACCCGTCATAGCAGCCATCATTGGTGAAGGCGGAAGCGGTGGTGCGTTGGGCATCGGTGTTGCTGACCGTTTACTTATGCTCCAGCATACATGGTACAGCGTTGCCTCACCGGAAAGCTGCAGCGCCATCCTCTGGCATAGCTGGGAACACCGGGAAGAAGCCGCAAAGCAGTTGCAACTTACAGCACCAGACATGTTGCGCTATAAACTGATTGATGAAATTGTGCCGGAGCCGGATGGCGGGGCACACTGGGACTGGCCGCAAACAGCTGCAACGCTGCAACGGCAACTTGCAATACATCTCCGGGAACTATCAACATTTGAAGCCGAAATGCGGATCCATAAACGCATTGAGAAATTTTCCGCCATCGGATTCTGGGAGGAATAGAGAGGAAGCTCTTTCACTCCGCACCGCCGATGCATTCATGCCGGCTACTTCACCACAAGCCAACGGTTCTCTCTACAGACAACATATACATCAATACAACCTCGTGCGTTCACCCATGTTAAGATAAACCAGGCAGCACGCGAGTTCAGGTACCGCATTCAAACGTTTGAGAAGGTGTTTCTCTTTTTCTTTGAAGTGCGACCAGCCCTTGTGGTGCACAGGTATGAGTCGCGCGGGCTGTAATGTCCTCGCAGCGCGGATCAGATCAGAACTATCCATCGTGTACCTGCCAAACCCGGTGAGATAACGGAACTGGACCGATCCTGCATGCACGATAGCAGTGTCAATCCTGTAACGTTGTGCAACCTCTTCGATCCCGCGGAAATAAACCGTATCACCTGAAATATAAATCACCCCGTTATCCTGACCGTCGAATTCAATGATAAATCCAATCACCTTCCCCGAGAAAACTTCGGGTACCCACCAGGGCCGGTGCTGGGCGGGTGTGGCAGTGATCCGTAGTCCCGGCACCATAAGGTTCGGAACATAAAGGGTCTCCCATTCTTTCAATCCAAAAATGTGCGACAACTGAACAGCGGCATCCACAGTAGAGATTGTCAATGGTACTCCCATGGTGAATGCCTTGCCCGCTTCATCAAAATTGTCTTTATGCTGGTGATGGCTCAGCAACACTAAATCTACATGGCCAAGTTCATCTGCCCCCATCGCCGGGTCGCCTGTTTTTTTCGAAAATGACCCGTAGCCGTGATAATAGTATTGCCCTGCTTTATCCAGTGTGGGATCAGTAAGAATCCGGTAACCATTTATTTCGAGAAGAACGCAGGCCGTATCGATATGCGTGATCATTATGTCCATCAGTCGTTCATTGATGGAAGTCCGGCGTAAAGATTTTCTTCCATCACCTCACGCTTAAAGCTTGTGAAGTTTTTACCGGTGTAATTTTTAAAGAATTTGCTGAAGTGCGCGATATCATTAAAGCCCAGGCCGTAGGCGATTTCCTTCATACTTTTCCTTGTATTCCGGCAAAGGCGTTTTGCTTCAAGGATGATAAACTGCTGGATGTGGTGACTTGCAGTGTGGCCGGAAACCTTTTTTACAATACGGTTGAGATAGGCTGCCGTGACAAACAGTTCTGCGGCATACTCTGCCACCATTTTCTGGCGGATATATTTTTCACGGATGAGATACAGGAACTGGCTGACAATTTCATTCTCACGACTATACACACGGTCTTCAACAGGTACCGCAGTACTCCGCGAGATATAAAGTATAAACAGATGCAGGTATCCCTTGAGTATTTCATTGTCCGGCGATACAGGATCATATAGAAGCGTTCGCATTTTTAACAGGATTTCCTCTGCAAGTTTCATCGAACTGTCTACCGGCAACATCAGGAGATTGCGACTGGTCATCGACCCGCTGAAGAGATTTGAATACGTGGCCGGACCATTATCATGCAACAACTCATTCGAGATCCGGATATAGTAGCCGTCAAGGTCTTCGTTTTTATTGATGAGGCACCATTGCCCGGGCGACACACAGTAGACCATCCCGGTTTCAAGTGCATATTCATTGCCGCCGACCTCAAGGGTTCCCGAACCATCGGAGATCCAGAAAATTTCGAGGGCTGACAGTCGCGAGGGCAGTCCCGTATTTTCGTAATTAAAAAAATAATTGAGGGATCCTATCCGCAATTCATTTTCTGTTTGGCCTTTTCCACCTTTAAGTGGTTTCAGCGGCGATCGGCCGATTGCCGGCAGTGCTAGGTTTTGATTCATGTTCCTGAAGTTGATTGTTCCAGATAGCCAAGAGATATGCCAAGTATCAGGCAACTGATTGTTAACAACTTACGAGACTTGTTAGGTAACCTGTCCAACGATATTTCGACAATTAACGAAAACTTCCACGATGGTTCCGCTGCCGGTCGCAAAACAGAAGGCCGCCAGTTATACTGACGGCCTTCTGTTGGGATTTTTTTTGTTTGTCCTTTTTATTCATGTTCTTCTTCACTTTGCGATGCGCCAAATGATGGTGCACCAAGCGAGATCTGCGAGCCAAAATAAATAGCATTGATCAGTAAACGGTCAGTGCCGTGCCAATAGCTGCGATAGGTGGGATCATCTGCAAAAAGAATAATTTTTCCCGCACCTTCCTGGCTAACGAGAATCGCAGCGGTGCTGTTGATCTTTGCAATGTTCTTCTTTGAAACGTACCCGCCAACATACGACTGGGCATCATACACGGCAACATTCGCATATTTATTACGTGAGGGCTGGAGTATCGTCTGGCTGTTCTTTGTGAAAAATATTCTCCGGTTATGAAGCCCGAACGCAATGGGGTTTGTGGTATCAATATCTGCAATGAACACTCCTCCATTTATCCGGCGTGCACCTTCAGTCACATCCTGCTTCACATAATCTATCCGCTCTTTAAGCTTTGCCTCAGAGGAATCGACGAACAATTTCTCGTGGATCAATTCCTGTTGGATTCCCCAGTCAATTGCATTCTTAAATGTTATCAGCGTGCCGCCTTCCGAAACCCAGTTTTTCAATCTTGCAACCGCTGCTTTGTCAAGCGCTGCATATGTTCCGCTGACAAATATAATTGTGTTGTATTTGTTCAGCGGCGCCCTTGGAAGGTTGGCAATATCCAGCTTGGTAGGGGATACGTTCAATTGCTGGTTCAACAGGAACCACACCTGGCCTGCCTCTTCCGAGTTAGTGCTTGCCCCGAAGATCACGGCTA
>Ga0181465_101050_pt1 | contig 11866 bp, 17 predicted proteins | sample InSIn3gowninarea_FD_119076 | JGI IMG/M metagenome (GOLD analysis project Ga0181465, IMG submission 119076) | Clean room microbial communities from NASA Spacecraft Assembly Facility at Jet Propulsion Laboratory, Pasadena, California, USA -... ... | reverse complement strand
ACTTCCTACTTTTGAATCATCCATTTGTTTAGCCTCCATCGAGGTCTCTTTTACTATCTCAGTACTTCCCCTTTCCTGCAAGACAGGTATGTTTACTATCCTCCCAAAGGTTGTATGCGGTTCAAATAATGGTCCCGCGTCCACGGGGACTGGTGGCTTCCACACTTTCTTGCTTATTCTCCATTCTAACACCATGGAACTCTTAGCCATTCTATACAATTTTGATAGCTCATTGTGCTAATGACAAAGCCTCTAATCCAAACCCTGGAAACAAAGACTTTTTTTTCTCACATGAAGGGAGCCATAGTTGAAATAAAAAGTTGAACAAATGGATTGGGAACCATGGTTTATTGAGTAGTCAAGGGATTGCGAGAAAGACAATAAGGTAAAATGTCAAATTCATTCCTTTGCATTTGACTTCCTGAATCAAGAATTCAAAGGGATAACTTTGAATAGAAAGTGAGGTGATACAATGAAAATGGAGATATAGACCACTAAATAATTCATCTCTAATGTCGACGATGTACACCCACTAAATATCAGGGCATCGAGTATCGCTTTCACAGAATTCTCCAATGCGAAATTGAAAAGGATGCATGCTGATCTCATAGCTAGGGACAAAGAGTAAACTAGTTTGAAGGAGCCACTCAGTGTGAAAAATGCCAGGACCGAGGGTAGGTTAGCATTTTTCAGGAAAGCCACCTCACACAGAGATGAGCTCATAAAGTTGGTGAACAAGTATTTCAATATGCTCATCATCTTGCACACATTCAGAGCCACAATAAGATATTTTGGTTGAGAGATTGATGAAAGGTTGAATGAGATTCGTCAGCAACAGTCACAACTTAAACAATGCATCCAATAGAAATCAAAATATAGGACAATTCCCACCCACATTCCTTCTTTGAATCAGTTCGAGGTAGTCGAACTTTGTGCACATATGGATTTTGAAGAACAAAGTGCACATATTGAAATGCTCAGCATCATGAGTGAGATCTCGAATGCATTGGAAAACACACAGGTCATAAGAAATATGTGGATTGCTCCGCATAATTGTCCCAAAGAAGTAGACATCTCATTCAATTAGTTCAAAGACAAGGTTATCGTTGGCTTGAGGGGGCCTAACCCAGGTTTGGAGTTATTTAGCCAAACAAATCCCTGTACTACTGGCCCTTTCGGCAATTGCCCATGGAGTGTGCACTGAGATCTCCCCCGAAGCAGTATGGGGGGATTCTGGAACCGAGTTTCCTCACCCTTGAGATGTTTGAGGGGCTGCACAAGTAACTTCGTGCACTTTCCTGACCTGCGAGGCCTTCGCGCTCTCTTATACTTGCCTTTGCGCATCCCTAAGGAAGGGTTGAGGATCCTTCGTTCTATTAAAGAAGCAATCTGCGCTATCTCCCCAAGTTACACTGCGGATCTTACTTATATTCTTATGACAGTTAGTTATCTTCACGTAAATATATATTTTATCTTATATTCACTTATTCAACACATTCATATAAGTTTTCACAACAAATAAACAGTAAACTTGCAATTCATACCCAGTATGCTTCAATGCATAAAACAGGAAAATATACACATAAATAATGTAATGATTCTCTTTATTAATGCTTAAATCGGTTACAGACTCAACCTGCCCTATGTACCCAGCTGTAGGGTTTTGCGCACTCAGTTGTGGACTACTAGGCCTCTGTGTACTCAGTTGCAGAGCCTTCTCCTACTCTACTAACCAAAGACTCGATTTTACACTTAGACTTAATGCTTCATCCTTAGATCTTCTATCTTTGATTCCTTCGATGTTTCTTTACACTTAGAGCCTTGCTCTATTTATACAATCCCATGGTCTACGGACCATGGGTAGAACTATCAAGCTGACACTACATTGTAAAAGTAAGGGCGGACAACCCTATGACTTAATTACAACTTTGTCCTCCGTGCCCATAAATCGTGGAGTCTTTACATTGGACTTAGTAAAACCTTGGGCTTTAAGCACCAAAACTTGCCTTGGGGGGATCCCGTGCCCAAAAGGCCCCCAACACAAACATCGTGACTCACCCTCGAGTCACTTTGTCGGTGCAGAGATCTTTGCGCGGAGACCTCCCAATTCTTCTCAAACTGCTACAAGGTCAGCAATGCATTGAGCGACTGCCTGCTGTATCTCCTAGATGCATTGTTCAAATACTGTGGTATCTAAACTACTTCCTTGTATTTGATCTTGTGTCCCCCGCATTTGTTTATAGCCCCGCACCTCCTTTCAGCTACCTGGAGTGAGAAGACTGTGCTTCTGTCAGCTAGTCAGATAGTCAGGCCACCCGTGTAAGGCTTCAACCGACTGCCGTTCACTTTGCCTGGGAAAGGTTCTCCATTTAGTTTTACCAATTGCATCACGCTTCCATCTATGACCTCCTTAATAACATACGGTCCCAGCCAATGCATTCTGAACTTTCCCAGGAATTTATCAAACTTACTATCATATAGTAACACCAAATCATTCACCTTGAAGGTGTGCAACTTAATATGTCGATTGTGCCAGGCCTTTTCGCACTGATTTTGTACATTCTGATGGAATCTAGCCAAAAATCGTTCCTCTTCGAGTTCCTCCAACTGTGTGAACCTTTCCTTTCTGCTATGTGTAGACTAGGCATGATATACTCCATTAGAATTATGGCTTCCACTCCATAGGCCAGCCTAGAAGGCATCTGTCCCATTAGTTTCTTGCACGTTGTCATATAAGCCCACAAAACTGTTAGTACGTGCTGGTCCCAATCACTTCATTGTGCATTATATACCTTGTTCAGTGCTTCGCACACTTCGTTAAAGGCTTCTACGCGGGTAACGTTCTGCACACTCATTCTTTCCACACTCTGTCATTCCAACTGGAGGGACTATTCGCGCAATGGCCTCCCCAACACATGCTTATTGACCATGTACCCCAACGCGAAGTCCATGTGCATCCGCATAGGTTGTTTACCATATGGTTGTACCCACCTAGACATATGCACGCATGGATAATCGCATACATTGTATTTATCTATTAATCACATTTTAGGTTTCCCAAAACACATGCACATCATTCTCTTTCATTTGCACCAGTACTCAATGCTGCCTTGGTGCGTACCCCACCACTTCGCAAGCGTAGTGTGTAGGACCCACTTCAAAGCTTCGAAATGTTGTTTTTCGGGCACCTCCCTTTCAAATCTGTCCAAGAAAGCATCTACCTCACCTAATCCATCATAAGTAGGAAAATCTATCACTTCTGTCGATACGCAGCGCAATGATCTTGTCATCATGTTACAGTTCAGCATCGTTACCTTGTGTGACTGGTTCTGCCATTGCTCTATCTCTTCATCCAAATCTGACATATAGGATCTTTCGCGCTCCGATGAGATCTGTCTATCTGTGGTGGGATTTACCCAATCTTTCTCTCACGTGGTTATCTTGTAGATGCAGTCCAAATCATCGTCGCTTTCGTAGTCGCACACCGGCTCTATGTAGCGCAGTCCTTCTGCAGGGTCCAAAGGTACGACCACACATAGAGACTTTTTCTCAAAAATCATCTTGCGCTTCTTCAGATTAATCACCTCATTCATGTCAGTGGCCCAATCGATTCCTAAGAGCGCAGGGTAGGGATTGTTGTCATCAACAATCTCTATCACCTCAAAGTCTACTAGTGTGCATGCCCCTTCAATATCCACGATGATTCCCTGCAATCTTCTCATAGGTATTATCTTTTGTTGGTTCACCATTCATAGCTAGATAGAAGACCATTGCAGCATAGGCCTTCCATGCACTCCCATGTCTGCTTCGGCAAAACGTTCGAGTCCGATCTTAAATATAGAATTACTTGGTCCATCTCATATTCTCCAATCTGTGCGGTCAACCTTATTTCTCTTCTCATCCTCATCGCATGCTTTCCAATCTTCTGGACTACGCACCACTCTCCTGGCGCGGTCCCAACACATCTATTAATGAGTTCCTACAATCCCTTTACATCCTTACTATCGTGTAGTAGTTTCATGCATGTTTCTAGGAACATCGTAAGCATAGATGGGTCCATTTCTGGCTCTAATCTATCTTTGCTTCCTAAAGTGGAGGCATCAATAAAGCTCTTCTTAGCTTCCATGAAGGTTTCCTTAGTGTGCTCCAAATCAAACTACTTCTTTCATCGAAGCCTTGCAAACCCAAGTACTATCTTTGGGTTGTTTTCCTTTATCATCTCCCATCATAATTCCACTTCAGAGCACCATGCTCACATTTGGATCTTCCTCACGTGGCTCAGACCTCATCATCTGCAGGTTCTGAGTCGGGCGAGGTTGGAGCGCTCCCTTGTCGCGTAGCCTAGCTATTAGCGTAGGACAGTCCTTTGTCTTGTGATCAAACAAGGTATAGTACAAACATGATGGATGCATTGGATTCATACAATCACGGGCATAATGTCCTGGACCTTCGCAATTGTAGCATATCAGCTATCCGTGACCTCTTCTAGGTCCTCCTCCACCTCGACCTTGTCCACGCCCCTGAAATTTGGTTCGCGCCACTCCTGCATTTTGGTCAAGGGGCTGCATTTCGGCCTAAACTCTATAGGTGGGGGTCCTATCCATCATCATTTCATAGCTTCTATAGGTGCGTTCATCGTGTCCAACTGATCTACAAAAATTATAGAACAACTGTTGCAAATTTTGTGTGTACTTCTGTAATAAATGGTAGTTGTTTGTAGCATGCTTTCCTCCTATTTGACAAATTGCGCACCACAAAGTAGGTGCCACGCTAGGTCATGCTTATGTATCTGGTCTTAACGGCATCGATTATCCTCCCGCGAGGTAATTCGCAAACACTGGGAAGTAGTCCTTGTCATGCCCTTGACCCTTACATTTAACGTGCAACACCTCTTTGCGCACTTCTGGTTAAGTTGTCCTGTCTTGTTTCAGACTCTACATCTCAAGGCATAAGTTTTTCAATTACACGTGGATCTGCTGAACTCCCAAGTTAGGACCCTATATCGAGGTCTCATGCAGCTTCATCGTGATCTCCAAGGCCTCTACTTGATTCGTTAACCTCTGTTGTGACAACGCGTTCCTCAAATGAACCATTAGCGATGTTACAAACCATTCGCGGGGTTTTCCATCTATCAAAGTCATATTAGCTTCACAAATTGTGCACTTCAGTCTCAAATCCAACTCATAAGGAGTCTTGCATGGTAGCATAGTGATCTCTTTGAATCTAATGATCGACTGTGCCTCTGACTTCAGCCTGCTAAATTCTTTGTTCAGTGCAATTTGGGTATCCACGATCCCTGCATTTGGATTGTCATTAGAATGTTTATATATTAGGTCAGCACATGATCCTACAGAGCAGTGACCAGCATCACTTTCTTTATATTATCATTTGTAACTCCCTGTGTTTCCCATACGGCTCTTATCACGAACCAAAACTGGTCCAGATCTTCATTTCCTACTCCCTTGAACACAAGAAACTTTATCGCGCTTTCCATATTGAATCACGATGGTGGCAGAGGTGGTATGGGCTAATATGGAGGTGAAATCAGTGAAGCTAATGGTGGTGTAGGTGGGGGTGGTATGCACGGAATCCTTTGCCTTATCAAATTGATCACACTTCGTGGTGAGACCTTCGCGAGCTCTTCCTTGTCCCCTCATAGAGGTGAAATCAAAGGGCTATTCTCTGGTCCCTTACTTCCTTTGTATCTGTAGGTTTTTTCACTTTGCGTGGCTTTGGACATCAAGATGATTACATAAACCTCTTTTGACATAATAAAATTTTAATCCAAGTATTCAGAGACTTCAGGTACTTACCTCGCGGTCCTTTGAGAAAGCATCACTCTACCTCACCATAGCTGACTGAAGTATCTACCGCAAACTCAGTAACAAATCCTCCTATAATTTGATCGAGCCAATGATCAACAACACACATGATATTATCCTCCAATGCTTCCAATCTATGCACCAACTCTGGGGTCCACACAATAGGATTATCGAGCTTCCACCTTCCTTGGCTATCTGCTAGCTTCACAACTTGCTCATATAGCTCATTAGGGAAAAATGTGAAGAAAATTTTGTGGATCTCTGTGTACAAGTAGTAGTCTAACCACTCTTCCTTTAATAGATGCGGATTCCTATTCCCCTGCGTTGTGAACTCATGAATTCTCTTGTCCAACCAACCTTCAATTTCTTTCTTAGTTGGATTCCAATGATACGATATCAGACATCTCTATGCAGATTCCGGTCCCGGCAACAGAACCATTTGTTGGATTGATGGGGCCTGACCCAGGTTCAAATTTATTTAGCTAAACAAATCCCTATAGTACTAGCCCTTTTGGCAATAGCCCAAGGAGCGCAGATTGAGGTCTCACTCAAAGCAGTATGGGGGGATGCTAGAACCAAGTTTCTGCACCCCTGAGATGTCTAAGGGGTTGATTTTAGTCCAACCGGTGATACCTTTTAACAGGTGACTTCACGCACTTTCCTGACCTGTGAGGCCTTTGCACTCTATTATACTCACCTTCGCGCAACCCTAACTAGGGGTTGAGGAGCCTTCGTGCTGCTAAAGAAGTGATCTCTGCTATCTCCCCAAGTTACACCACGAATCTTACTTATCTTCTTATAGCATTTAGTTATCTTCATGTAAACAAATACTTTATCTTACATTCACTTATTCAACACATTCATATAAGTTCATGCAACAAATAAACAATAAACTTGCAATTCATACCCAATATACTTCAATGCAAAAAATAGGAAAAGATACACAGAAATAATGTAATGCTTCTCTTTATTAATGCTTCAATCAGTTACAGACTCAACTTGCCTTGCGCACTTAGCTACAGGGGTCTGCGCACTCAACTGCAGACTACTAGGCCTCTGTGCACTCAACTGCAAATCCTTCTCCTACTCTACTACCCAAAGACTCTACTTTACACTTAGACTCAATGCTTCATCCTTAGATATTCTATCTTTGATTCCTTCAATGTCTCTTTACACTTAGAGCCTTGATCTATTTATACAATCCCATGGTCCACGGACCATGGGTAGAACTCTCAAGCTGACACTACATTACAAAAGTAAGGGCAGACAACCCTATGACTTAATTACAACTTCGCACTCTGCTCCCACAAATCGCGGAGTATTTACATTGGACTTAGTCAAAACTTGGCTTTAAGCCCCAAAACTTGCCTTGGGGGGATCCCGCACCCAATAGTTATCTAAAGCATTGAACTTCAATCACTCATTGCCAGTGAAACTCTAGATGTTGATGAAGCAACCCTTGATGATTATATAGTCTATACCACAAAGCAAACATGAAGGCTTAACAATGTACTTGTGAAATTGTAAAGTAAAAGAGTTAATGTAGAACTTAGATTAGCTGGTCTTAAACCGAAGGTGGGAAATAGATCTTGTCTACATGAAAATTGATTGATTGAAACTTTCATTTACTACTGAGGTGAGGGGGCTTGGTCATTATACTTCAAACATAATAAAAGGTTCACTATTGTTATTTCCATTGCAAGATTTAGTAAAAATGTATAAGGTTGAAGGTTACTTAGGGTAAATAAAGAGTTATAGAAGTCGGAAGGCCAAGGGCAATGAATAAAATTATAAAAGGAACCAAAAAGGGCCAACCTTAGGTTGGATGGAAGATCTTTTTGGCATTGTAAGCTATATTCATATGTTAATAAATATATATTTTTTAGCTATTTATTGTGTGGATACTCTTGTAAACTATGATTTATTGTGGACTATTCTTCCTACTGCCATGTGTTTAATCGCGTTTCATTTCAAAGTTTGTTCTTTGCTTTTCTAGTTAGGATTTATCTAGTTACATGTTGCATCTTGCATTTACTGCATTTCATTCTCCACATCCATTCCATATTCATTTATATTTCTACATTTTCAATTATTAGTTTATATTATAATAAGTAAATAGCATTAAAAAACATGAAACCTAGATTACGACAGTCAAGCCATAACTCGAGGGCTTTCCATTTCAACGAAGAAGGGTTTGATTGGGCCCTTTCACCTGGTAAGCCTATTAAGTTTACAAGGGTAATTTTCTCATGTCAATAGGATCTCACAAATCTTATCCTTTAACTTGAGAGCTAGCTTTTTTGATTTATTGCTATTCATGGTTTGTGTCGGTCAAAACAGTCGATCGAATGACTAAGTCAATAGGTACTGAGGGTTGAAGTCGATAACATATTGAAAAGGATTCCTACTTGTGGAACTGTGTTGAGCTCTATTGTAGCTATGTTGCACAAATGGGAGAATTTCATCTCATGTTCTATGTTGCTTGTGGTTCTACATGTGAAGCAATTGTACCACCATGCAATTGACAGCCTCGGTCTATCCATCTGTCCAAGGATGGAAGGAGGTTTACATGGTTAGTTGTGTATCGAGATTCTGACAAGGTGTATTTTAGAGGATGCTGACCAATCTAGAGTCACGATAATGATTGGAGTCGATATAACTATTTCCAAACATGTTCAAATAAGAGCTAGCCATGCCAACTGTTGAGAAGTTGTAGTCTTATTATAAGGTATGAGAATAACTATTTTTGAGAATTTCATGACCACTACGAGGATTGCATCATGCCAATTTTTGGTGAAAGTATATCCAATTAAGTAGTCCATGAAGATATACTACAATGGTTTATATGGAATAGGTAGGGGGTGTGTACAAACCTTGTTGTCAGTTAGGTGGCTTGGTGATGGTACAAACCAATCACGACTTGATGTATTGGTCGATATTCGACTTGAGTGAAGGCCAATAGAAAGACTAATTCTACAGTACTTTAAGAGTTTTAGCTGCTCCAAAATGGCCCACTATCTTGCTGTAGTGTGCATCTATAAAGATTTTTTCAATGCTCACCTTGAGGTACGCAAAGTTGTGATATCTTATAGAGAAAATTTGAGTTATGTGGTAGTTTAAGGAAATCCACTTCATCATCTAGAGTTGTTGATATACTGGTGAAACATCAATGTATTATTCATACAACTGAGGCCAAGTCATGTTGTCATAATGGTGCATAAGCCAACTGTTGAGTTCCAAAGCTGTCTTTCCCTTAGCTACTTTTCTCATCCTTCCTTCTCTGTTTTTCCATGAAAAATGCATCCTTATCATCAAAAACCATTACACATTGCCTCAAGGAGTATATTTCAGTTATTTACAGGTTATACTTTTATGTTTGCTATTTGAATGAGTTTTTGTCTTTTAGCTACGGAATGCAGCCACATTCTATAGCTAATCAGCTGTTCCGTAGCTACATCCATGCTTTTGCAGGTTGCACATGTCAAGAGAGGAAAAGGACTACATGGGTAGCTTGGAAAACATAAGGGCATGGATCGTATCCTATTCATATAGCATAGATCGACAAAGAATACCCCGGTCAAAGGAAAGTCAAATAAAGAAACCTATAGCAAACACGACTCTATTTCGCACACGTTTCTCAGAGATAGGGATCCGAAGCGGTTTCCTGAGGCCACAGACTTCATCTGCCACCTATACAAACAGAATCCAATGACCATTACCATATGATTTATGTTTCGAAGAAAACGAGGACAAGAATTCCACATACTTGCCTGTCCACGTGTTTTCTTGTAGCTTGTTTCTCTCTTTAAAACAGTTGTGTAATTTCCTATAAATACCGTTGTGGAGAACGCATAAGAAGTTTAGTTTTTTTTCTTATGTATTAAGTTAAGATTTTTGCTTTGTAGTTTGAAAAACTTGTTCTTTGTTTTAATATAAAAACTTTGTTTCAATGGATACCTGAAGCGTTGTGAAGTGTTGATTCAGTGCTGAAAATCCGAGACCTTTGCAGAGGGCCCCTATGTTGGTCAAGGTTATATTTTATTTCTGTTTTGTCTTTCATGATTAACTGTAAATTCACTATGTTCTTTTCATGATGTTCATAACCATTCTCTAACTCTATTTATAATGTAGCTTGTATCATTTTCTCATTAGCACATAATAGCTCTTTTATTTCATAACTTTCTAGTTCCCTACCAGTAGCTTGAAGTTGATATCAGTAGCATAGAATAACTTAGATTTGCTGATCATTAGTCTAGATTCTTTCATTGACTGTCATTAGTCTTCAGATTTTGAATTTGACTGATCGTTCCTATTTTGTTGTTAGTTAGATAACTCATGTTGTAAATGAATATTTCCGAAAGCCCTTTCAGTTGATGGTACATCTTAAAATTAAGTGGTGAAATATTTCATTTATGAATGAGTCTTTCTATGCATTTTTATGTCTACTTTTTCTTATAACAATGAAGTATTGGATCCCTCCAAAGGTTGTCTCAAGGAGGTAGTTCTCCCAAAATTATATAGCAAATTTATAAAACACTTCATTTAGCTATTATAGTAGATTAGTTGCAATCTCATTTTCAGTATTAGTCTTTCATTTAATTTTGTTGCAATTTCATTTTCAATTTTAGAGAAATGAAGTATTGAATCCCTCCAACTATTGTCACAAGGAGGTATTCTTCCAAAATTGTATAGCAGAGTGATGCAACACTTCATTTAGTTTTTATGCTAGATTAATTGCAATTTCATTTTTAATCATAGTTTTCCAAAGTCTTTCATTTAATTGTAATTCCATTTTTAGTTGTTCACTAAGTTTTAATTCTGCAATAAACTAGACAATAGTTGTAAACTCCTTTCCAGTATTTCATAGATAGCTGCAATATTATTTTTAGTTTTAATATCTCATTTAAGCTTTGGTTCTGTCATTGATTGCTCTTAAGTCGTTTTTAGTCTATGTTTTGGAAACAATCATAATAGCAAGAAGAGAAACTCTGTTTTCACTTTCTTAGTTAAAATTGTACTTCCAAATCTGGCTTAAAGCACTTTTAGCTCTCGTTTCATTTTCTTAGCAGCAGTAGATTTAAGAGTTTTTTAGGAATTAAAAGATCAAAACCCCTTTAAAACTCAAAAACACTGAAGTAGGAAGGGTCATCTAATACATATAGTGCACTACACTTCATCAGTTTACAATACCCGGATTTATAATTTATGTAGAGCAATTTAGGACACTAAATTGACCAAACACCAAAACTGTAATAAGTGAAGCGACTAGAGGTCGACTAAGGAAATCAAGGACTGCGTTGGATTTTCCTTTTCTGTGCTTTAATTAACAACTCAAATTTTTGTAAGTAACTAATCCACTTTAGTTGTTTTGTCGTCTGCAACTTAGACGATGAAGGAGCGAACTGTAGAGGCTTGTGGTCTATGTGAATGACCATTGATTTTCTTATGATGTAGTTTCTCCATTTTTTAAGTGCTTTTACAATGACATACATTTACCTTTACTGAATAAGGAAACTAAAACTAATGCCTGAAATTCTGCAACTAAAAAAACAGTCACGGTCGACCAGATCGATGCCGTAAGGACTCAATTTATCACCATGTGGCCTACTTTCCAACCCCAAATCTTCATGGGGTATGATTCTTTGGCCTTTCTTGAACAACAATGTTTCCATTTGCATCTTGAAGGCTTCCCTACAAAGATATACCTTTTGGACACCATAATCATACCCACAGTTTTCTATGGCACCAAGGTCTGGGAACCATATAAATCCTCCACAAATTAGACGTGTGTTGAGATGGTGTAGTTTATGATGCTCCAACATATGATTCGTTACAAATGGACAATCCCACAAGCCATTGCCCAAGCTAAGTTAAGGGCCCATCCTTTACACCTGGAGAACATATTCAGACTCATTTTTCCTCTCCTGATGGTCGAGCCCTACCTTCCTTGATGTTTATTGGGTGAGGGGGCATTGGTCGAGCCTGCTTATGCACCTCTCCTTAACAATCGAGCCCTGCCTTCCTTGATGCTTATTGGGTGGTGG
>Ga0181465_101049_pt1 | contig 11866 bp, 10 predicted proteins | sample InSIn3gowninarea_FD_119076 | JGI IMG/M metagenome (GOLD analysis project Ga0181465, IMG submission 119076) | Clean room microbial communities from NASA Spacecraft Assembly Facility at Jet Propulsion Laboratory, Pasadena, California, USA -... ... | reverse complement strand
GTTGTATCCATAAAATCCGTGTAATAGAGAGAACATCTTTGACCCAAATATAGTATGGAGTGTATTCTCCATATATGGAATGGGATAATTATATTTATCTAAAGATCGATTCAGGTTGCATAAATCAATGCATAAGCATATCTCTCCGGACTTATTTCTAACAAGAACTAAATTTGAGACCCAAGTAGAATGGGGTACATTCGTATTTCAACAAATGCCATTTAGACTCATAAGTGTTGGTGTTACCTTTTGGAAAGCTATGGACATCACATTATGTGGTTTGATTGGATAAAGTGTGGTCATGTACTTAGATGATGTTATAGTATTTTCCAACAAAAGATATGATCACTTTTGTCATTTAAGGAAAATTTTTTAGCATTGTTGAAAATATTATATATATTTAAATCCAAAGAAGATCATCTTTGGAGCTTCTGAGGGAAACATCTTGGGACATGTCATAGATAAGAGAGGAATTAAAGTGGACCTGGATCGGGTCAATACTATTGCTCAGGTTCCCTTTCTTGTGAATAGAAAAGCTATGCAATCCTTCTTTGGAAAAATAACTTTCTTTGAATTTTCATCTCATATTATGTACATATTGTTAAGCCACTATAAGAGATGATTAAGAAGGATGCAATTTACAATTGGGATCAAAGGGAGAAATATGCATTTACCCATATTAAACAAGTGATTTCCCATGCCCCAACATTATACAGTCTGGATTTTAGCAAGGATTTCTTGTTATATAGTTTTGATTCTAACACTTCTCTTGCAGTCATTCTTAGTCAAAAGGAAAATCAAGGAAACATGTGGCCGATATCATTTATGATCGTTGGCTTACAGGAATCTAAATTGAATTATCCAACCATTGATAAAAAATCCTATGTAGTATCTAAGGCAGAGAAGAACTTTAGGCTTTACCTCTTGAAAATCCATGTTATAATCTTTGTACCTCATGCAGTGGTTAGGTCACTCTTCATGCAACAAGAGTTGGGTGAGAAGAGGGGAAAATGGATTCCAATCCTTCAAGAATATGATCTATAATTTAAGCTAGTTCACACAATAAAAGGCTACGTGGTCTCTTTTGGCTCATAGCAGAAGCAATTAATTCACCAAAAGAGGATTCTTTTGGATGGGAACAAGAAATCAAAATGTACAATATTGAGAAAGATACCCCTACAAATGCCTCCACATCTTGGTACACTGATGTACGTCACTATCTAGATCACAACACCTTTCCTTCACCCTTACCAACAAAACATAAGAGGGATATTCGACTTAAATATTTATCTTATCATCTTGTACATGGTGTGATTTTCTGGAAGCACCATAATGGTTTCCTACTCAAATGCTTGGAAACAAAAGATTCAGAAATGGTATTGAAATAGTGTCATGACGGTCTAGCTGGTAGGCACTACACAGGAAATTCTCCTACTCATAAAGTTATGCGAGCCAATTGTTATTGGCCCACACTATTCAAGCATGCACACGCATATGCCCATAAGTGTTATGTATGTCAAATATGTGCTGGTCAATATAAGAAGTCAACCACCCCAACCGCCCCCATTACAACCCATTGTTGTTGAAGAACCATTTAAACAATGGGGATTAGATGTTATTGGTGAAATTTTTTGTCATTCATCAAAGAAACATTGATATATATTAACCACTACATATTACTTCACTCAGTGGGCTAAAGCAGTTCCATTGAAAAAAGTGAATGAGAAGAAAGTCATCCACTTCCTTAAGCATAATATTATTACCATGTTCGGTGTTCCCAGTTCAGTTATTTTTTATAATGCAACTTACTTTTCATCACTAAAAAATTATGATTTTGCATTAGAGAATGGTATTTCCTTAAAGAACTCATCTAATTACTACCCTCGGGGAAATGGTTTATCCTATTCTACCAATAAGAATTTAATTCGCATCATTAAGAAAATTGTTTACTCTAAGCAAAGGAACCGACATGATGCATTGGTGAATTCTGTGTGGGTTGATTGTGTCTACACAAAACCCTCTCTAAAGACCTCTCCTTACTTCCTCATGTATGGAAAACAAGTTATCCATCCTCCAAAACTATACCTATCATCCCTTCAAATTTATCAAGAATCTCGAAGTAAACCATGTCTTGTAGCTAAAAGTAGGATAGACACTCTTATCAAGTTAGAGGTTGAAAGGCGAAAAGTGAAAGATAAAATTTATATGCATTAGAACTGTATCAAGAGGTAGTTTCAAAATAAATATGCAGGGAACAAGGAGTTCGATCTGGGAGACCAAGTATTGAAATGGGATAAGCCCCATGAAGTGATCAGGTGCTCAAAATTAGGCTCAAAAATCAAAGTGTCAGAATCTTTATAAAATTAGCTTCAGATCGAAGAGCTCATCATCTTGATTGCAACGGTGTGAAAAACACTCGAACCTGAGCTTGTATGAAGAAGTTAGAGCAAGTCAAAGTTTAAGTTTGACTTGGACAGATGGTAGGGAAATATAATGTGGCAAGGCTCTTAAACAAATGAGGAAGTTCCAAGTGGTAGGTTGTTATTGGCCCTCGCATTTCGCAAATCGCATGTCGCAAGTGCGTCAGTGTTAAAAATCGACCCTAGAACAAGCCAAGGTGCGATGTGATAATCACAATTGAACATTGCAATAAGGTAGTCAGAAAGGCATTAAAGAGTCGGCCCCAGTAGTTTTGATGCAAGAATTGGCCCTCGAGCAGGGAAGGGTTGCGATGTGATAATTACAATTGCACACCACAGAAAATAGAGTCTTGCATATATAAGATCATTGGTACTCCACCAATTGCGAATAGCAAAAGGATCCTGAATGAGATAAGTTTATGAGTTCCAGTTAATAGTTTCGTTGGGTCTACCATATCGCAATCGCACATTCCCTTGTCGCATTCACGAACCATAAGCCCGCAGGTTCTCGTCAATTATGATTTGAGATGGAACAGTTGGTGACAACATTTTATGGACTATTGTACAACGAAATTTTCACTCAGTTAGCACTTTTTGGAGCTAATTTGTAGGATCATGCTGTATTTGGAGAAATTTGTGGAGCGAATAGTGGGAAAACTAAGAGAAGTCATAACTTCTTTAGTTTTCCACCAAATTGGATGCAGAAAGAGGATAGATAGCCATTTTTGGACATTATGGACTCATTGGAGCAGGTTTCAGAAGCATTTTAGCATTTTAAACGTATAATTTTACACTTTTGAGCATAATAGAGAGGCCCAAGCCATTGAAAGTTGGACCAAGGCAACGTAGCCTAGGAGGGGTGAACTCCTTTATCATGTTCCTGTTGTAATGTGTTTTTGATGATGTTTTCTACATGTTTATGTTGTTGTTAAATCTCTTTATTTATGTTAAATGTCTCATAAAATTAACATAAATACTCATCATTTCACTTTCATGTTGGGTTGTGTTATATTATTTCCACGATTAGCTCCCCTAATTAACCAGGGGGTTAGAGGTGGGGCAAAGTCCCCCCTTCATTGCGCTGATTGTGCAACGGAGGGGTCACAGGGGGTTTGAGAGGGGTAGTTAGCCCCCCTCTATGGGGTCCAGGGCAATGACTCCAGGAAAAAAATAAGACCGTATATTAGGTGGACGGACCTACCTATGGTTTTGTGTATGATTTTTGCACTAGTTTTGGGCGTGATCATTTTCGATCCATGGTATTGGATGCTTCGGCATGTATATATATGTATTGTAACATTGAAAGGAACATAATGAAAAATCAATGCGATAGTCTCGGGTTTGGGATCTAGGGGAAAATATCCATGTATATTTGTGTTATGTGTTATGCTCTCGCTATTGTTTATTTTACGTGTTTTAGAATTCGTATGCAGGTAATTTCTGTACAGTGTTAAAAGCTACATTGAAAAAATTCATGGATCCTTAAGCACAATAAAAACAAATTGTTTCTAATCTGAGGAGGATCTTAGCACAACAATCTAATATTCTAAAACAAATCATTTTTTGTATCAGAGCTCTAGGTTTTCTTTGTGAAAGAAGGAATTAAATTTTTCCAAGTTTATGTCATAGTTATAAGGTTAAAACTCAAAAGAGGAGAAGTAAAGCTAGTTGGAAGCCTTGAAGTTGAGTCAAGGGGAAGGAGAGCAAGGTTGCCACAATCTCCAACACTAGCTCAGCCTCAAGTTGTGGTTGAGACTCCAGAGATCATATCTCATGAAGGAGAACCTACAAACATGAAAGAAGATGATAAAACCTTCGAAAAGGATTTCTTTGATATGATAGAGATGGTGAAGGTCCTCTATGAAAAGAGGACTATCAGGTTGCAAGGGGGAAGTTATAAACCTCCCAAAGGGGAAGGTTCTTTAGGAGGAGGTAATGGAAATGGAGACAAGCCTCCACCCTCTCCAACATCTTCTTCGTCTTCTTCTTCAGAAGCATCTTCACAATCTTCCACTGACACAACCCTTACTCATACTCATCACCATACTTCAAAAGGAACAAGTAAATCACCCTTTTTAAAACTTGATGTTAAATTTGAGTTGCCCATGTATAATAGTGAAGTGAATGCAAAGAATCTAGATAATTTGATTCATCAATTGGAGGTATATTTCAGGATTCAAAACCTTCAAGAGGTTGATATAAAGATTCAATTAGATTCCTTGAGAATGGAGGGTGTGACACTAGTATGGTGGTAATCAAAGACCCAAGAGGAGATTAAAAAATACAGTAAGATCTCAATTTCTTAGAATGATTTCATTGTTGCAACTAAAAGAAAATTCTACCCTCTATCTTATATGCGGAAAGCCATCATGAATTGGCAAAATTTAGACATCTTAAGGGTCAAAATGTGCAATATTACACCCAAGAATCCAGAAATATGTCTTTAATGTTAAGTGTGGATTTGCAGTCACAGGACACATTGCTGAAGTACATAGGCGGTTTACATAGTTACCTTAGGCATACTATCTTAATGTTTAATCCCAATAATCTAGATGATGTGCGTAGGGAAGCCACTCATCTTGAGGTAAGAGGGAAAAACACCCCAAAAGAAGGTAGTAAAAATCCATTTAAGAGCAAAGGAAAGGAAAATTCTTTCAAAGGTAAGGCAAAGAAAAATGTGTCTATCAAAAAAGAAGGAGAAAAAATTACATGCAAACATTGTTCCAAAGAGGGTTAGGATGAAGCTCATTATTGGAAGATTCATCTTGAAATGAGACCAAAGAAAAACAACAAGGGAAAAAAAAAAACTGCAACCACTCAACATGATTTGGGATATGATTCGGGTGATGAAACTAAAATCACAACCATGGGTTTAAAAGGAAAAGAATCCATTTCCAACACTAGTTCTTCAAACTCACAAAATGAAACTCCAAACCAAAAGAGGATGATAGAACCTTTTCACATAAGGGTTATATCAAAACACAACAAGATTGATATGCTTTTCGATAGTGGCTCTCAAGCCAATCTTATCTTTGAAAACATTGTCAAAATTTTAAACTTGGAAACTGCTCCACATCATAAACCATATCTAGTTGGATGGGTGTGTGACAATGCGCAATTGCAGGTTACTAGAAAGTGTAAATTGAGATTCACCATTACTGCAAATTTCATAGATGAAGTGGAGCTTGAGGTTATGTCATTAGATATCTATGGCATAGTTTTGGGTAGTCCATACCTTTATGATAGAAAAGTTATTTTTCGTAGACATGAAAACAAATATCATTTATTCAAAGGTGAAGTAGAATATATTGTGATAGCTCATAGCAAGAAAATAAATCTTTCGCTTTTCAATGTGGGGCAAATGAAAAAATAGTGAATTTGAGAAAGAATTTTGTGCTTCTAATGATCAAACCCGAGGATGATGTTGATAATGAAGCTTTTAAAGGTTATGATTTGAATTTGAAATCTGAATGGGTTAACGTAGTTAACCAATATGATGAGATGTTCAGGAAACAAAGCAATTACCTCCAAAGAGGAGAATCCAAAATGAAATATAATTGCAGGAAAAGTGTCTTCTTCATAACATTGGCATGTATAGGATCTCAGTAATGGAAAGTGCAAGAATTAAGATGCAAATCCAAGGATTGTTGAATAGAAGGATCATTCGACCTTCTCCTTTACCATGTGGTGCACCTCTTGTTTTGGCACCCAAGAAGAATGGTAATAATTTAATTGAATGGGATTCAAGAAGTGGTTTTCATCAAAGTAGAGTTGTTGAAGGAGATATATGGAAGACAACATTCAAAACTGAGCAAGGTTTGTTTGAATGGATTATTATGATTTCCGATCTTTTACATGCTCCTACTACTTTCCTACATATGAAGCAAGGTGTATTGAAGCCATTTCCAGACATGATAGTCTACTTGGATGACATTTTCATTTTCATAAAATTTCATTATGAACATGTCATGTGTGAGAAAAAAATACTTGATGTCATATCTCAATAACATTTTTTCTAAAGATGTCAAATTATATGTTGGATAAAACCTTTTTGATGTACTTGAGCTGTGAAATTGGTTCTTCCAAGCATGATAATATAATTCCAGCGAGTGGGGTATGTGGAAGCTGTAGATCTATCACTCTACTCTATGTTATAGTAGTCTTCTTGGCCATAATAGTTTGTGGTGGTATTGACTCCATTCCTGCCAACATAGGTGAAAGAATTATACATCCTCATGAAGCCACATATGCCTTTTCTCTACTCACAATTTATGCATGTAGGCTCAAGATATTCATTTGGATAAGAGGTTTTTTAGGAGAAGGCCAATGTTGCAGGAGGGATTTTGTTAATTTTTCTTATATTGTAGCTCATTTTCATTCACTGGTAGTTTACAAAAGGTCTTCGAGTGGCGAGGCAAACAACGAGAGGCATTTGATGCTTTAAAATAAAGGATCAGTTCAGCCTTTATACTTATTCTTCTAAACTTGAAAAACTCATTTATGTTTTAGGTTGATGCATGTGACTATTCCATGGGCACAGTTTTTATGCAATGTGGTAAGCCCATTTCTTTTCATTCGGAAATTTTCAATGGTGAAGTGTTTAAGTTGAAATGACAAAGGCACTTCCATTGGATGGGTTTTCTTCTACTATTCCACTCGATCAAAAATTATAGGAAAGGTATAAGCGACAAGTATGTTGATGTACTTTCTAGACCTATGATTTGTATAACTACTTTCTTCAAGCATCATTTTGTTTTACATGAAAGTTATGTTCACAAGAATACATACTTTCAAGATGTACATTCAAGCTTGAGTCAAAGGAATCAAGTGGAGGAATTTGTTTAACATTTGCATGATAATGTATTGTCTCATCTTTGTAAGAAGGATGTTGCTATTGATAGTAACAGGGACAAAGCCAAAGTTTTTAATGAATGAATCCAAATAGTACATCAAACAGTGAAGGAATAGCTTGAAAAAGGCAACTGAAAGTACACAGAAAGGCACGATAAGAATTGTGTAGATCACAAGTTCTGACTCAGTGATAAATGGATCGAGATTGGAAAGGTGATGGAAATGTACCCTCACCTGCTGGATAATTGAAGGGGATATTTTGGAGTCCAAAAGGCTTCTAGTGGGGAGGAGTGATTAGGTGCTCAAAATTAGGCTTAAAACTCAAAGTCACTGAATCTCTATAAACTTAGCTTCATATCGAAGAGCTCATCATCCTGATTCCAGCGATATGAACGACATTCAAATCTGAGCTCATATGAAGAAGTTAGAGCAAGTCAAAGTTTAGGATTGACTTAGATAGATGACAGGAAAAGATGATGTGGCAAGGCTCTTTAGCGAATGGGGAAGCGCCAAGTGGTAGGCCACCATTGGCCCCCGAATTTCACAAATCACATGTCGCAGGTTAAAAATAGGCCCCAGAACAAGCCAGGGTGTGATGTGATAATCACAATCGCACATCACAACAGGTCAAGAAAAAAGTTATTAAAGAATCAGCCCCGATAGTTGCAATGTGATGATCATCCCCCGAGTAAGGAAGGGTTGCGATGCAACGATCGGTCCTCGAGTAGGGAAGGGTTGCTATGCGATATGTTATCTAAAAATCAGACCCTGATAGGCTGCTGATCAGGTTGACTCTAAGTAACTATTTCAAACCTACTTTAGGCTGAGGCTTAGCCTCCTCAACCTGAGAGGGCTCTCTTTGAGTGTAATAATGATTTTGATTTTAAAATAAGATGGCTAACTCTTGTAGAAAAACTGTGACAAATATGAATGTTGGAAATACATTAAAAAAATATCCATTGGGCTTATGGAGTCAATAACACCTCAATATAACATGGAACTCAACCTTACATGGAAGTCAGGGCACTCATCATTTAAACATTCAGAACATAACTCATATGGGACCACAGCTTATAAATGTATACAGGAAATCAGAGCACATTCAATGAGTTCTGAGTGATTATACATCTATAACACTGTAAAATTATATAAAGGATAAGACAACATATTCTGAACAATAGAAATCACTCATGAATCATGAGAAGTAAAGTCAAATTATATTACTGAAATGAGTCTTTACATAAGCCAAATACGAGTTGTCTCATAAAATTTCCAACCAACCCTTTTGCTAATTCGACCTCTTGCTCTATATAAAGAATTTACAATTAGGATTCCATCATCCTTCATCAAGATAATTCGAATTTTCCATCAGTGACACCTATTCTAACCATAAAACAAACCATTAATTAGAACTAGCTGTTAACTAGGAGTGCTAGTGACCTAATACAACTAGGAGTGTAACTCCTTATTATGATTACAACAACCTTATCTAAAAATTTAAAACATTATTTGACACCTAAAACTCCATGAAGTCAAATTTGATGAAGCCTCCCATGTGGTCACCCAACTGTTGATGACAAACCCTAGAAATTAGGGAACATGTTTCCCTGTTTTTAGGTTTAGATACTTGAAAAATGGCACGTGGGACAGAGCCTTTATCTCTTCATCCATGACACATTTTACGAAACTGAAGGAGGTTTTTGTAGCCCATGTTGTCCAGAACAAAAACCTCTCCTGGTTTTTTAAAAAAAATCTCCAGCTGTCCAGAAAATATCCTTGAAAAACACATGGCAAACAGGAAAATATGCCTGTGAAAAACTGCACCTACAGCAGTTTTGTAGCGCAACTTTGATCATTCATTTCTCTCAACTCAGAATGAAATTGAAGAAACTGAAAGAGGTTTATGTAGTGCAGCATGTTAGGAAGAAAAGCCTCTTTCAGTTTGAAAAATTAAGTTGTCGGCTGCTCAGGAAAGCTTTTGGAAGTTAACTAGTAAAAACAGTTTTTCTGCTAAAACAGGCTGCTACAGGGGTTTCGTAGCGCGCTACGAAAACTCCTAGTTCAGTGATTTCGTAGCTACTTTAAAAATTTCTCCAAAATGATGTGAGATATGACTTATAAACACCTGGTAAGACTTCTAAAACATGGAATGAGGCTGTCAAACATTATTTGGAAAAGAGATATGATCTTAAAAGACTTCTAACCTTATGACCTAACCCCTTAAAGCATGAAATGACCTAGAGACCCTTTAACACCATGACTAGAAGAAGGGTTTGTAAATGAGAATGACACTAATTGTGATGAGGTGACTCAAAAATTATAAGACTATGACTAGAAACAAGGCAACTTACCAAAGCTTAGAGACAAAGATTTTAGGGTGATAACAGTGGCTCCACTAGGGATAGTGTGCCCTTGTGGTATACTAAGAACTTGTAGCTCCAGTGCCGCTATCCATCCTCTAGAAGAAAATTCTGAACCTCTGCCCAATTTTCTCCTCAAGCCTTTTATGTTTTCTGAACGAAGAATTCAAACTGCACCTACTAAAATAGATGCTCAGTCAACCTACCCTGAGCTTATTTGCACATTCCTACCTACCCTATCAGCTGCATTCTCCAATTGTAGCTCAAGGAACATGAAACTTCCAATGAAGCCAATCATCAATCTGATCTGAAACTTGGATCTCCTTACTGTGCTTGAAGCAAAAATAAACCAGATACTAAAATAACCAAGGAAGCATGAGGTGTAACTGTTCTTCAAGATGAACATATAATTGGAAGCCTAAACAGTAAATCTTTTCCATGTAGTCAGCTATAGGGTCAAAAAACACATGGTTAGTTTGATGATTCTCATAACATTCTATATCTTCAAACAACTGATCCTCAGCCACACCGAATTTATTTGATATGCTATCCAACTGCCTTTCTAAATGATGCCCACAAACAATGAAATTTTCTTCATTATAAAGATCATTCTTTGATGCAAGCTGCTGCAAGGAATCACAAAAATGAACAACCTTTTCCTCCGCCTGAGGGTCATAGAAAATTTCCTCTAGTATTTCTTCTTGCTGTGTGTAATCATTTTCATCTTCATTATGATTCGAAGAATGAGAAGTCTGCTGCATCTCTACATCAATCTCAGAGGATGTAATATGATTTTCATAAGTAAACCCCTGCTGATCTTCATGCTGCATTTCATGAGATGTTATACTTTCTTCTTGGTGCTGAAATGCATTGTTATGAAGAGCCTCTAAAATTTCTTCATCCATAAATTCATCATCATCATAACAATCCTCCAAATATTGAATAAAACTCGTAGAATGTTTACAACAATCCTTGACCAACAATAAAGAGGGATGACACTCTTTATACATGTCATAGAACACATCATGGAAATCAGCAAGAGAATATAATGAACCATTTTCCAAACTTTTATACCAAGACCATGCCTTTCCTTCTAAAGTGGTCATAAATATCCTCATGAGACAATCTTCAGGGAAATGAACCTTAAGACTGCGTACATGCATATGAAACCTAACCAAATGAAGAGAAGCATTGTCTTTCTTTTCATCTTTGAATATTGGAAGATCATCTAACCAATCAACCTTGGGCATAGGATTTGGAAAACCAGGGATATGAGACCGATTCATAGGGGCATACCTGGCATTCATTCTTGCAATGGAACTCATCTTGTAACTTCATCAAGCTACTGATCTTCTAGCAGTGGAGTCACCTTCCAATTTCTTATTCGATGTGTGGAGTCGCCAAGGTAGTTTTGCAGCCTCAAATAGATGTCTGAGCTCCTACTACCTTCAGAATTTCAACCTCTTAATTTCGGGAATGAATAGACTTCAGGCTCCCGGCAGATGCACAAAAATGTTATCTCAAAATCAGACCCTGATAGGCTACTGATCAGGTTGACTCTAAGTAACTATTTCAAACCTACTTTAGGCTGAGGCTTAGCCTCCTCAACCTGAGAGGGCTCTCTCTGAGTGTAATAATGATTTTGATTTTAAAATAAGATGGCTAACTCTTGTAGAAAAACTGTGACAAATATGAATGCTATAAATACATTAAACAAATATCCATTGGGCTTATGGAGTCAATAACACCTCAATATAGCATGGAACTCAACCTTACATGGAAGTCAGGGCGCTCATCATTTAAACATTCAGAACATAACTCATATAGGACCACAACTTATAAATGTATACAGGAAATCAAAGCACATTCAGTGAGTTCTGAGTGGTTATACATCTATACCACTGTAAAATTATATAAAGGAGAAGACAACATATTCTGAACAATAGAAATCACTCATGAATCCTGAGAAGTAAAGTCAAATTATATTACTGAAATGAGTCTTTACATAAGCCAAATACGAGCTGTCTCATAAAATTTCCAACCAACCCTTTTGCTAATTCGACCTCTTGCTCTATATAAAGCATTTACAATTAGGATTCCATCATCCCTCATCAAGATAATTCGAATTTTCCATCAGTGACACCTATTCTAACCATAAAACAAACCATTAATTAGAACTAGCTGTTAACTAGGAGTGCTAGTGACCTAATACAACTAGGAGTGTAACTCCTTATT
>Ga0181465_101048_pt1 | contig 11866 bp, 16 predicted proteins | sample InSIn3gowninarea_FD_119076 | JGI IMG/M metagenome (GOLD analysis project Ga0181465, IMG submission 119076) | Clean room microbial communities from NASA Spacecraft Assembly Facility at Jet Propulsion Laboratory, Pasadena, California, USA -... ... | reverse complement strand
TGGGGGTTGGGCGGGGGGGGGGGTTGTGGGTGTGAAGTGGATGTGGATTGTACATGGTGAGATGTAGGAGTGAACGGAGTAGATGAGGATGGTGTCGATACAGGACGTGAAGACGGGCGATGGAACTGTTGGTGTTTTGACATTCGCTTGTTTTCTGGTTTCTGGTTTCTGTTGGCGGCGTGGGAGTGCGCAAAAGTACAAACAATATTTTTGGTATGTAAATTACACAGAACGTGATCCTGGGACGTACATGATCAGCGTGAGGTGAGAGCGTCATGAAAATGGTACATGGAACAGCATAGGATAGTCAAAGCGCACAACGATACGGTGGGGGGAGCGGGAACTGGTGAATGGTAGTGCATAGAATTACGAAAAAGTATGTGCTGATCGTGATACACAGATACACAGAGTTGGTATATACAGTGGAATGACCACAAACAACACAAGCGTACATAATCGTGCACGTTAACATTGCATGATCACCAACGAACCATAACAACTACGCAAAACCATACGAGCTAAAACGGGAATAGCAGATACCACCATATACTGCGTTCACCAAAAGATATACCCAGCGCATCACGCTATGCAAAACACACTATGTAGGAATTGGTTACATTAGAACACTGACGTGCATTGCGTAAAGTGTCATGCATGAATCATCAGATCTGATGATGTCACTTAAACGTAAGCCTTTTGATGTAACCAACACAAACGTAGAAAAACGTACAACGACGGGAGCACACTCCTTCTCTTCGTACACTGCACAACAGCAAAAGCACTAAAGAATTAATTCTGTTGAAACTATTGGCAGTTTAACAAAGAAGACAGTGACAATACAAAATGCCTAAAGTTACATTCTCTCCAACCATCACTACCGGAGACGACACAACTTCGGACAGACAACTCGCTTCTCAGTCCAGAGCAGCTGTTCAATGCAAAAGTCAATTTGAATACGAATGCCCCAAGGATGGCACTGACCCAAAGCTTTCAGCAATGAATGCTTTCCGTATCGGACGTGATCGAATATCCGAATTTATTATCCAGTCGCCATTTGCCGAAGCAAATCCTATCGACGCTGGAAAAATGATTTGCGAAGCTTTCAACCAAGGCAGAAAACCCTTCGACTATATCCATCAAGGCACGTATTTTGGAACGAGATATCAACCCACCCAATTCCTGTTATCTATTGTCAACAAGAAACCAACCCTTGCAATCCCATCAACAGATAAAAAGTACCGAAGATTTGTATACCCATCACCAGGCAAAGACATCAGATTGAGCGCCTGGGAGACCTCGGAGAATTACCTGAACTTATATGGTCATATCATAATCAATGTACCACCAAACTGCTACGCTTTGGCTACCACCGGATTGGAGCGAAAGCCGCAAATATACGCACCTGGCATCCATGTCATTCATGATCCGTAAGATATCTACCTGAATAATCACATGCTAGACTGACATAACATAGCTATTTCCGCCTGTTGGATTTATCTCAGAATGAGGTTCAAGTAGGGAGCAGTCAAACAAGTCCATTTGCCAGCATCAATTCTGCATTTATTAGCATTGGAAATCTTCATATAGTACGTGTTGATGTGACTGAACTACAACCTATAATCTTTGCTGGATCTTATGTAATGCTCAAACCGAATCGCAATGCGGAGCCATATTATTTCTATGGTTCTAATATCACACTCATGAAGCCCGTCAAGACAGACACACCATATATACAACACGGAGATATGCACATCGTCAACGTAGTCGCTGGAAAGATCGCTTTAGTATCCATTGATGGAGAGCCTGAACTTTTGCATGCACGCAAGGAAGCTTATGAATTTCGTACATCTCGATTCGTATATTCAAAAACGGTCTCGGCTACTGACGATGTAATCGTATGGCAAAGCATATCACGAATTATACCACAAAACGGAAGAGTAAGCCTTATGATTCCGCAACGATAATCTCGGACTAATACTGTTATGCAATAGGTTGCTATCGCTTACAGAAAGGGAAATCTGGAAGTCAGTCACCCTGGTCAAGTCCTTGAAGTGCGCGATCCAAATTATCTCTTCGCACAGATGCTAGATACCAACTATCAAATCAGAACTTTCCCTAGCGATGAAGTAGTTAGAGAGCGTAAGAAAGCAGGGGTGCCTGCTGAGGAGCAAAATGTGGAAGTGGTGACTACATCGGATGGATTGCGTCTTGGAACACGTTTGGCAATCAGATTTAAAGTCGACAACCCAGAACTTATGCTTAGTCTGGTCGATCTAAATGAATACTTGCAACACATTGAAAACTTGGTAAGCAAACATGACAAATGAGCTTAATCTATGCTAACATGCCTTATGATTAGGCTGTGACCGATCTCGCTCGAGCTATCTCAACAATGAGCAGTCAAGACTGTTTATCACTCAACAATGAAGGTGCTGCTCCGCCTAGATATCTTGGAGAAGAATCTGCATCCAACACTGACGCGGTGGGTCCATCGACAAAACTACATGAGAATCCTGACGAGCCGACTGCGGTGATTAAGGAAACGGCGCTCATGATACAAGACCAATTGAATCAACAATTGGCAGAGTTCGGTATCATCCTGAAGCGATTGACCATGGACTCGCCTAAACCCATGAACGCAGCAATTGCAATGGAAAGAGAAAAGTCATCTACTGAATTGATCAAAGTTCGAGTTCAGATGGGACTCATCAACGGACAGAACGAGATTGCTCAAGCAGATGCCAAGCGTGAAGTTATGAAGAAGCAAATCACGCAACGAGGTGAGTATGAGCTTCGACTAGCTCAGGCTGAGCAAGAGAAGGCGCTTGCAGAAATGAATAATCAGATAAAGATCAGTCAGGCGAATACGGAACGAGCCATCTTGGCTCAACAAGGAGAATTGTATCAACAATATCCGTATTTAGCGCGGGAGAAGTTTGCTAAGATTACTGCTGAAGGTATGCGCGGCTCTCACGTGCAACTATCTGACCGTCCGTGGTCTAGTTTTGCTGAGACGCTGTTTTCGCATTTACCTGAATCTGAGCAGCAGAAACGTAGATAAACCTTTTCTTACTATCATTTCGATCAACCCACGAGGAACCGGAATGGCATAGTGACATAACCAGAACCAGACTCTGAGATCTAATATATCCACACAATCATATAATATACCATCTTTCTACAAACCTGTGATTAGTTCTTCATACCATACTTTCCCAGTTTGGCATGACCCCCCACCAGTCATGTGATGATCTGTCACGTGCGCAACTTTCTTTTTTTTGTGGCCAGATCTGAACATTTCCGTATGCGGAAAGTTCAGACGCACATGACCCAGTGTGGTCAGCTGAGCGGATGGCTCACGTGATGAAAATGCAAACCTATAAATACTCTCAAGTTCAGAGAGCGGTGGGGATTGGTTCTTCACTCCATTACATATTCACTAAACACACAACGCACAACACAACATACAAGCACATACACAATCACACTCAAAACAAATACCATCAATAACAACAACAAACACACGTTTACATATACACAAACAAATACGTACAACAACACTTTACATACAAAACTAAAACACAAACCACTACAAGAACAGAATGAAGTTTATCAATGCACTCATACTAGTACAAGTCGTTGCAGCTGTCCCAATGCCAGGTAAGACAACTCACAACACACAAAGTTGGTGAGTGTAATGGTGTTTAACATTCCGTCTTGTAGGTCACTCCGAATATGCAGAAATGTCACAAGAAGCACATGTCGAAGAAGACGTGTACAACGAGAAGGACAAAGACCCCGCCCTCGAACACCATTTGGATGCAGGAGAATCAGATCGTGATTCATTCCCTCAAATTAGCAAATTCGAGTACATCGTTCCAATCAACGGAGAGGATCCAAAGCAAGCCATGATCACACTCAATACAGTCACAGAAACAGACAAGGCTGTGATCTTCAATAAATCTCCCTACAAAGACGCGGACCCATCAACCATCCTCGACAGAATCTGCGAGCACTTCAATGAGGACCGTCAAGTCAAATACCTGCACACAGGTGACAAATGGTTTGGAAACAGATATATGGCCGATGAACTTGTGGTTACTATTGTCAACAACGTTCCAACTTTGTTAAGGCCAGCACCCGATAAAAAATACAGAAAGTCACTCATGCCAAGATTGGGTAAAGATATTACAGTGGAGGGATGGAATTACGCGAAATCCATTTATTACGAACGCAATGGCCACATCATCATCAATGTACCAGCCAACATGTATGCTGTAGCCACTGTTGGTACTGGAAGAGAACCCCGCATCTACATGGCAGGATTGCATGTAATCCACGATACGTAAGATCCTCTCGGAAAACATTTTCTAATTGATGTACTAAGAAAGCTTTCGACAGCTCATTCCGATTGGTGAATGCTAGTGGAGACAAAATCTCAAGGCCCGAAGAGGAGAACGACCCAAATTCAATCTTTGTTGATGTCAATACTCCGATCATTCAAAATGGCAGACTCTGTATCGTTCGGGTTGACCCAATGTACGTTCAACCGATCCAATTCAACGGACAGCATGCGATGTTATATCCAACTAAGGATGGAAACCCATATTATCTTACGGGTCAAAACATCAAGCCTTTGGATCCACAACGTCTAGATATGCGTTACATTCAGAGTGGAGAAATACATATCTTGAAGATTCCATCCGGAATGGTTGCTAGAGTAGCAGTAAATGGAGAGCCTGAACTCCTCGAATTCAGATCTGAGCCATTCGAATTTCGCGCAACTCGGTTTGAGCTAGGTGAATTTGCGAATATCTCAGAGCCAGTAATCAAATGGAAGACTGTTACTTGGATTACAGTACCTAGTGGACGAGTTGCAATCAACAGAGTACATGGTCAATATAAGACACAACTGCCAGGCCCTCGTCGTAAATGGAATGATGGCAACTTCCAGCACATTGCATTGCTCGACACAAATGTACAAATGCAAACATATCCAAGTCAAGCTCAGATCGATAAGAGTCACCTTAGACGCGACGACCCGGAGCGTTACATAACGGTTGTATCGACATCGGACGGTCTTCGTTTAGGAATTCGCTTGTTTGTCGGCTATCAGATCACAGACCCAATCAAGCTTCTCCAATCTATGGATTTGGAAGAGTATGAAAAGCTCATTGAGGATATGGTAATTTCATGGAGACTTACATTACTAAATTTCATGCTTACTATTATTGTCTTTATAGGCTACCACAGATCTCGGAAGAGCCATTTCAACGGTTAGCAACGCAGATGTTCTGGGTATGAGTCTTCCCGCTAAGCAGGCGAACAGCCCACCTGAATACGGCATTAGTCAAGCCATTCAGAATGATATTGGCCCGAACAATGATTTGCACATTGATGCAGACAAAGCACAACCGGTCATCAAAGCAACTGCAAATTACATTCATGAAGAACTACGGGAACAACTTGCAGCATATGGCATCACTTTGATCAAACTCGTATTGGAATCGCCAAAAATACTCAATGAAGAAATAGCACGTCAACGAGAGCAGAATTCGAATGAGCTACTCGCAACAAGAGTGAAATTAGCATCTGCAATGTCAAAATCAGAACTTGCGAATCTCGAAGCCAAACGGGAAATAGAGTCTAGATTAATTAAGCAAAGAGGAGAAAATGAAATTGCACAACTTAAAGCAGATCAGGAAATGGCAATTGCCCAAGTGGAAGCCGAGAAGAGACGATTGCAAACTCGAGTCGAACGAGAAGCCTTGGAGAAAGAAGGAGATATCTACCGAAAACGTCCAGAGATGTTACAGTTGGCTTTAGCAAAAGTCGCTGCGGAAGGAATGAACAATGCTCAGCTCGTGATGACGAACAACGCAGACATGCCCGCTTATCTTGGGCAAATGTTCCCAATGCGACCATCTCGCAACGAAATCGCAGCTGTCTAAGTTCACTAAAAGCTTAATGATCTGTCAATCTATCTAAGCTGGAGTTACAAAGGCTATACATGTATAAACGAGAAATCAGTATTGTAGGATTATTCATCAAAACCCCTTATTGTAATAAAGTCAAATTGACTGAACCTCCTATCTCTATTTTAACTCCGATCTCTCATTGTAAATGTCTTGCGTGTCATAAATTCTGCAGACGTACAAGCTCTGTATATACACCACCCATTGCAAACAACTCTTCGTGGGTTCCAATCTCTACTACAGCTCCATTCTGCACCACAGCAATGCAATCAGAGCTCACGATCGAGCTCAATCGATGAGCTATAATGATGGTAGTTCTGCCTATCTTTGCTGCGTCCAAGGCTTCTTGAACGATCTTCTCCGATTCACTATCCAATGCACTGGTTGCTTCATCAAGTAACAGCAACGCCGGCTGACGAATCAGTGCTCTCGCTATTGCAATCCTTTGTCTTTGACCACCACTCAGCTGAGTACCCTGATCGCCTACTCGAGTCTCATATTTTTCAGGTAAGGATATAATGAACTACGTAATGTAAGTGTATGACTCAACTATGCTGAACAGTATTTACATCATGTATGTTTGCCTTCTTAGCGGCCTCTTCCACTTTATTGTCAGTCACCTCCTCAAGAGCACCCCAACGAATATTCTCGCCAATCGTCAAATCGAACAATGTAGGTTCTTGCGATACCTTACGATTCAGTAAGAAAACGTGCTGAAAAAGACAAGGTTGAAAATATACCAGCGCAATATGCCGCCTCAGGCCGTGAGTCAAGTTATAGTCTTTGATCAATCTAGAGCCAAGCATCAACTCCCCACTATCCTGATCATAGAAGCGAAGTAGCAATCCAATGACAGTCGACTTGCCTAAGGTACGCATTAATTTCACAACATGATCGGGCAACCTATTACTTTACCGGAACCACTAGGACCGACTATCGCCATCTAGTCCATCGTCATTAGTGAAGACGAATGCTCCCTTTGAATACAGTGCTTACTGTTTTGCCTGCAAGCCCCTTCAGGTTGAATTTGCCCTTTAGAACCATCTGTTCAGGTCTTGAAGGATAAGTGAATTGTATGTCTCTAAAGTCGTATTCGGAATCCAGCTGATGAGACTTGAAGCCAGTATCGTTGTCCTCCAGTTTGGTCTTGCGTGACAAGAGTGAGTATGTCTGGGCTCCATCGTCAGTCCCTATTCATAACTTATGGCATGGATGTTTACGTTTTCCGCCGCTGCGACACCTTTAGAGTATGTTGTCGTGAATCCTCCAGCACGGCTTGCGGACCATGTCGTTATCAATATACCTATCAGCAAATGAGCTTTCATGTATATCTACTAGGAATGCGGAACCTACCCATGATACTAATGATCATATTGCGGAATGTTCTGTGGCAAATTCAAAAGATCTTCAGTCTTGTTGCTGACAAGAATATCGAACAGCTTACGAGTTGCCATAGGTAATCTGTTGTGCTCCGGCATATAAGCCAAGCGCTATCACTGCCATTGGTGTGGCTGCGGTGATCTGAAGGCATTGAATTGTATGAGCTCATTATATCCATCACTACATGACATGTCCTACAGCATATCCGATTGAAACAACGAAGGCATCTTTGATAGCCAATTGGTGAGGTCTTGTTAAGCAAGCTAACTATTTCAATCTTGGTCATTCGTATCTGAATGAATATATTTACCTTTATATCTTTTCATCACAAAGTCTGCACGATCAAGAGACCGAATAGTTCGAATATCTCGCAAGGATTCAGCTGCAACTTGCTGCGAGTCATCGAACGCACTTTTGGTTTTAGAAGCGTATTTCCTACATATCTTCTTAGCAAGTAGTGTATGGAGTAGCAGAACAGCATAAGTTTACGATATCGAGTTGGATTCATGCCATGCCGAGAAAATCATCATTGGACTAAGAGCCATCATGATGCCCGTCAACCTGGGCGAAAGCACAAACCCAATACCTATACCCTGAGCTGATATCAGATGCGGGCGTGATCTCCAACCACAATCATCTTACCAAGATTGCGGTCAACACCAAGGATAGTGCTTCCGTCCATACCATTGTGACTAGACCGACCACTTCGCCTGCTTCAATCAGTCGAGACGATAGGGCACCAGTAGAGTTTTGTGGATTGTCAAAGAAAGCGATCTCTTGGGTCAATATATTCCTGAATAATTTGACCCGCAAGCGTTTAGTTGTAGCAGCATTCACTTGACCATTTCGTTCGTACGTCCAGTAATTAGCAAAGAATGCCAGCACTCCCACGATACCTACAATGTCTTAGTCCATCTTTGACAATTTGAACAATCATCCTGACCGAAACATAATCCCCATAAATTGGCTCCTTGAACAGCTCCAGGTGATATATCCGCTTTATTGACACTCAGTATAGCAACTATCATGAGCGCCATTGTTACACCTATTCTCTGATTAGTATGCAAACACTTATTAATCCACTCTTTGTCTATGTTTTGATATTTACCGAACAATGGGAAAACCAGTCCGTTCAGAAACGCTGCCAACATTGCTTGTACAAAACTCCATATGTTCGGTCTCATTTCTCGAAGCACTCTCCTAGTAGGACTATCTCCCAAACTATCTGCTCCTTGAACTTTCCGCATAGACTTATCGTCCTTGAACTTTCGACCTGCAGCAGCAACAAGATCATCTAGACTATCAAGCTGGATCATATCCTTATTCTGAGATGTTGGACCTGCCGAAGGGTCCTCGATCACAGCAGCGGCCCGAACACTGTCATTCTCGGTGACTGAGATTCGTTGTTTGGCAACTAGGTTCGAGTAATGGCCATTCTGTGCCAGTAGTGATTCGTGCGTTCCTTTTTCAATGATAGAGCCGCGATTCATCACAACGATCACTTCGGCATGTCGAATGGTGGAAAGCCGGTGAGCTATAACAATAGTAGTCCGGGATGCGGATGCATTATCTAAAGCCTGCATTCCTGTAACTCAGTAATCCTTCTTAGCTCAGTGACAACAGACTCTACCTTTTGTACTTGTCGTTCGCTTTGAGTATCAAGCGCACTAGTCGATTCATCTAGCAATAAAATTTTAGGGTTATTGATCAATGATCTTGCAATCGCAATCTGTAGGTTAATTAGCTGCGATCGATCTGCAAGATAGATGAGTGGTACCCGCTGCTTTTGTCCTCCCGACAGCATTGAACTTCCAACCATAGTGTCATACTTGTTGGGGAACTTCGAGATAAAGTCATGACATTCAGCCATTTTGCACACTTGTAAGAACCATTCCTCGCTGACTTTCCCTTTGACACCCATAAGTATGTTCTGGCGTATAGTCAAGTTGAATAGCACAGGTTCCTGTCTGCAATCATGAACTCAGTACATGCAATTTCAACAATGATCAAAGCATGTTCTACCCAACCACCGAAATTGCTTGTCTCCATTCATGGATATCTACATCTTGAATCGGTTTGCCATCAACCATGATCCTGCCATTTTGCGCAGCGTAGAAACGTTGGAGTAGGGCTACAATAGTCGACTTTCCTGCGCCGCAGTCAATACACAATGTTACAACTCAGTCGTAGCGATGTACCAGATCCCGATTGGCCGACAAAGGCTACAGTTTGTCCTTTCTGTATATCAAGTGAGAACTCTCGCAATATAGGTACGGTACTTCGAGTAGGATAAGCAAAGCTAACTCGCTCAAAGGTAATTTGTCCGCTAAGGTCTGTAGACGGCAATGGATGGTATATTGGCATTGTCTGGATAATATTGAATACGCTTTGTGCACTTCCTTTTGCTTCATTCCAGGCTGCGATCGTTGTTGGTATTGACATGAGACTCAATAGACTCAGCATCATACAGAACAGCGATACAACGACATCAGTTCCTTGCATGTCAGATTGGATGACCAGTCGTGAGCCATACCAAAATGTCAGACCAAATATAGCAAAGAGAATACCAAGGAACAAGCCTGTTTCTACACCCCTGAGTTTCTCCGTCAACTTCTGTGATGAGTTGTTATATTGTTCATCCAGCTTTTGTGCGAACCGATCAATGAGGGAGAATGCATGAACAGTCCTGATTGCAGAAAATGCTTGTTCCGACAGTTTGGATGTATGTGACAGTGACAACGAAAGTGCAGAAAGAAGACGAGCTTGTTTACGACCAAGAAGCGCTAATGGCACCAGGAAGATCGGCATGCATGCAATCCTAAGCCATGATGAGTTATAGGGTAACCTGGAAGAGGCTGCCGCAACCTTACAATACAAGCGCTAATCTCCATCCTTTTGCAAAGGCAATAAGGAAGGCTAACACTAATGTACCAGAGGATGTGAATATTCGTCCTGTGTTTTCACCAATAGCGTGCTGGATTTTGGAGATGTCTTTTGTTAAGCGAGAGATTAATGAGCCTTCTTTGGCTTCATCAAAGAATTGGATCTCCTGGTGAAGCGCACTTTCCAGGTACCGGGTACGCATCCTCTATAATGACGGTTCAGTATTTCTCATGACAAGTCTAGCCGCCGTATGCTACCATTGCTTGTTTCTCAGCGGTGAAGACCCAACATGACCGTGATCCATATGCAGTAAGAGCAGAGCCTATAGCAAGTCCGATAAACTGGAGTGCAATATCTCCCATCACGGAGACGATCCCTTTAGCACCATTGAAGCTTCCTGGCTGTGCGAACTTGGATAGAGCAATCCCCAACACGAGAACTGCAAGTGGTGTGAATAATCCATTAATGACACTCAATGCTGCTGCCAAACGTACAAGATGGCGCTCTGATGATGTGGTATAGCGGAACAATCCATAAGTGGAAATAGTAGGAGGTAACAAAGGAGATATTTTTGGCATCGAGTCTGACATTTTTGACAAAACAAGGGTGACCGATTAAAGCATATAAATAAGAATCACCAAGTACCAAAATGATATTGCGAACCATCACATCCTGATACGACGAGCAATGCAGATAAGCAACGTCTTCTATATTTTTTCATAGTCTTCTTAAAGCCCTTGCTAGATCAGGTCGATCCTTGTCGACTTGGTTCCGCTTAAGCCAGCGAATATAGTTAGGGTTCTGCTGATTTACATCCGCCAGCGTTCTCCCATTGTATTGCCCAAATTCAAAAATGTATGATTCTCTTCGAGAAAAGTCCCAAGGCTTTCATTGGTGAGGGTCGTGGAGATTGGAGAAGCCATAATAGTGGGTTGACTGCTTCCATAAAAGTAATTATCAATTTCCTCATCTGCATCGTATTGATCGTTCTCCTCAATACGGTTGTTTTCCTCTTCCTCTTCAGGATTGTTCTGGTCGATTACTTCCTCCTCCTCCTCCTCATAGGTTTCTTCGCCGCTTGTTTGGTCTTCTTCAGATGTGATTTGAGGGTGATCTGACCTCGCACTCTTCCCGATAATTGTAACATCTTCGATTACTTTTCTTGCACGCCAAGTCCGATTGTTGGACCTTGCCTCTATCTCGACGTATTTTGGTATCGTAGTTGTGGATTGCTTGAATTTGGAGGTGTCATCATGGCGAGTTTTGATCTCGGAACGCTGTAATTCTGTTTGCTCCTCAACCGGAGATTCACTATCGATCCTTTGTATCGCTCGTCTTTTTCGCTGCACAAGCTAATTATTGGAGGGAAAGTAAACAGATAGGTATACTTACCACCGGTTCCAAGTGGCTCTGAGTAGCTTTTCTCGTGCGCATAGATTCCTATCTGCAAGTAGATTGTGGCGTTTGGTAAACTCATAAGTGATTGCGGCATGCATTGGCGTGCCAATCCGATATTCGAAGGACAGGTCTCATCGCGAAAAGGCGATGCATATAGAAGCTGATTTAGTACATCAGAAACCGCAGAGAAGCCCTGCTGCTTTGACAATACAAATAGGCGTAGCGTACAC
>Ga0181465_100891_pt1 | contig 11869 bp, 14 predicted proteins | sample InSIn3gowninarea_FD_119076 | JGI IMG/M metagenome (GOLD analysis project Ga0181465, IMG submission 119076) | Clean room microbial communities from NASA Spacecraft Assembly Facility at Jet Propulsion Laboratory, Pasadena, California, USA -... ... | reverse complement strand
GCCGCCGAGTCGCTTGGTGCGCCACTCATGGGGACGTACGGAGTGTTCAAGAGGTCCTGTTGGAGAAATTGCGATGCCGGAGGCACTGAAGATGAGTTTATGAAGCGCTGGGCCATGTTGCGGGGTTGGAGCCAGGCCATGTGGGCGGAAAAGTCCTCGCAGCGTGGCATGCTGACTGCGCAGAGCCATTGCTTGTAGGCTGCTGCGCAGTCGTCGCAAGTCTTGGCGAGTGAGTATTGGGCACTGCTGGTTGTGTTGCAAGGGATTTGCTGGAGAGAGTAGTTGAATCTCTGGTACATGCCTGCGGCGTACGAATCGTAGACGGCGCTTAGTGAGTCGAGAGAAGGGTAGGTGTTTGGATTACTCGGGACTGCATAGGCAACTTCGGAACAGAAAGTCAAGTTGAAAATCAGGGCGCAGTTGCCGTCTAGATGATATCAGTCAGTAAAGTTGTTTTCATATATAAAGAGCAAACTCACCCTGCTTTGTACTGAGCTTGACGGCAGGCCAGACCTGACCGCCTCCGCCAACAACACCAGCACCAGATGCTGTAGAATTTCCTTGCATGGCGAGAAAAACCTCATAAGTAGAGCTGGCATTCAGACTTTTGATGTAAAACTGTTCCTTGGGTTTGTTGCCCAAGCCTCGGGTGACCATGCCCATCTGGACGTTATCAGTGACACCTCCAGGATCTGCAGTATTGGCCATGATCTGGGCAGGAGTGGTTTGTAACCCACAGATACTATTTCTCACACCCCAGATAGATTTGTCATCTGTGCTTTGGGCAAAAACAATAAAGGGCGTGCTAAGATTCATCCATTGCTGGTAGACGATGTCGCCGGGGTTGGCTTGAGTAAGATTATCTGTCACGAGCAGAGCCTGATTTGTATCCGTGTCTACCAAGTGCAGAATGGTGGCATCATGGTATCCATAATAGTAATCATCAATGGAGGCAACCAGGTTGTAATTCCACTCTCCGGTGAAGTTGGTGGGAAGGTCTGGAGCAGAGACAGACATGTAGAGGTCTTCGGTAGCATCCATGGAGAAACTGGCGAAACCCTCATCCAGCGGAAAGGTAAATTGAGTACCGTTGGTGACGTTGGGGCCTGGGCTTACATTTGAGGTGGAATTGGAGACGTAGAGGGTCAGCTGGGGAGGGGCGCTGGACTGAGTGGAAGTGGCATTCCATGTGGGTTGAAGGCAGGTGTTTATGGATATGTAAACAGTCCTCGATTCCGTGTCTTGTCTCTCGTACAAACGAGAGTTTCTACTATGGCCAGCTCTCAGTGCCTTGAAGAAGGCATCGTCGTCGCCGTCATCGTCCTCGTCGATTTTGCTAGGAAGACCAACGCCCGGATTCGTGTAATTGGCCCATAGTGTCGTGTTTGGGAAGAGCCAGACTTGATTTTTACCGGGATCGATGTTCAGGTTGCCAGGACTGTTGTTTGAAGTAAGAGTGTTGACTCCAGCCGTCGCTCGTCTTTCAACGAAGGCCTGCTCCGTCTCCAATTCTTCCTCGATGGCGACACCCTCCTCTTCCGCATACAAATGCCCGTATTGCCACTCTCCAACCAACACATCATCATCCTCTGCTATCCGTGCCCAGTTATGATCATCTCCTCCTCTTACCACGCCGTCCCCGCCATCCAACTCAGCCGCGTATGCGAAATGTGGGTTCCACAGGAAAAAGTAGATGACGACGAGGATGACCGAGGCAGTGAGCGATACGGCAAACCGTGATTGAAGGGGCGTGAGCTTAGGAAACTGCATCTCCCGTTGGACGATAGTGGTCGATAAAGTGCGATGCGATGTGAGATTGAATGGCGCACTGCGCTCTACGCGCAATCGCGCGCTTGACGGTTGGTTTCTTCCAATGCCGAGTTGACGTTGTTTCACCCTCAGTGAACAAAGGTGCTGTAGACCGCTGAAAGACTGTGGCACTGCGTGGATATTTTATGTTTTATCTCAGGTTCTCAGTGACAACAGAAAAGGTGCGAGGCACATCGGAAGCAAGCCATCAAGGTCCGTCTCCGTTCGCTTGCCGTTTGCCGAAGCAGCAAGAAGACGCGAAGCTTTTGGCCGCCGCGTAAGCAAATATGCTAACTATTCACCTCTGTACAGAGCATGGTACTTCATTTCACGCTGTACATCATAAACTGTTACTGTATATTCCTTTCTCGTAGTCATGGCTGTGCTGCAACACTCTTCTGCTGTACATACAAAATGCACTTACACTTCCACTTCCAAGCGCCTCGAACCTCCCATTTTCATGCCTCATCTTCATAACACTCTACGGCACTAGGTAATTGCCATGTCTATCATTACGAGGACCATCCAACGCCACGCCGCCTCCTGACATCGGTAATCGTAACATCCATAGCTGCGAATTTGTTGAGAACGAACTCAACTACATCAGATACAAAGATAACCATGATTGCCTTGGAAATCATAGCCGTCCTTATAGGTGAAGCTTGGGTACAGGTGCTTGGTCCCTGAGCGCCTCTTTTCCAGTTTATGTAAAGTATGCTTGATCATATGGTGGTGCTGAATTAGCATTTACATCATGCCACTGAGAGACTGGTTGGCATATGCCTAAGATAATGTCAGCCTTGTTCTTTACTACTGTCAGGTGGAGAACTCACCATGGGCTTGATGTCGGGATGCGGCACAGCATCAAACTTGTGGAAGTCCAGCTTGAGCTCGGGACCAATGTTAATGTATGCACCCTTGTTCTCGGTGCTGTCACAGTACTTTGGTGCAGAGAAGACGGTGATACAGCGGCCATCGTGCTCAACCTCGTATCCCTCCATTCTGACCTCGTGACTTCGGATGATGGCTTCAAGACCGTTGTTCTCGCAGAAGCGCTTGGTAATGTCGGGTCCGAACTGGAGACCAACACCACGCTTGCTTGGACCTCTGCCAGGGGCGGTTTGCGGATCCGTCCAAAGCATCTCCATCATCAGGCCACTCTGGCCAGGTTGACGCTGGTTGTGTCTCCGACCAGAGTTGCAAGGGGCAGAGCGGAGAAGGACTCGGAGAAGAGCTTGAAGACACGCTCGTTGTACTTGGCCTTGCATTCGCCCTCGAAACCGTACATTCTGTTCATGTCGTCGGTCTCGTGGTTTCCGCGGTTCAGGAACATGGACTTGGGGTAGAGCCACTTGTAAGCGTAGAGAAGGAGCGCAATCTCGCATGACCAGCTGCCTCTGTCGACAAAGTCGCCGTTGAATAGGTATGCGTGCTCGGGAGTGGGTGGACCGTTGAGCTTGAAGATGTTGAGCAAATCGAAGAATTGACCTGTTGGCTATGGTTAGGTTGCAAGCACTTGATCATGCATTTCGCAAGCACTTACCATGAGTATCACCGCACACTGTCAGTTGTTGGTCCTTGGCCACTTGGGTTTCGACCATGGTAGGCTCGTTGTACACAAGCTCCTTGACAGCCAAGATTATTTGGAAGACGTATTTCCTGTGCAGGTGCTTGCCATTCTTGAATCTCTCAATCATGTCGTCGATGAACTCCTGGGTCATCTCGTTTCCAAGCTTGGCACCATCGTAGCTGGCGTCAACCGCCATGTTTTCCAGATCCAGGCCTTCTGCCGCAGAAGGTGCATCGCCCACCTCGATGGCCTTGAGAAAGGCATCGCGCTTGACCAGCTTCTGACATGCGTCGTATTGGACTTTTGCGGTTCGGTCGCCCGGTTGCTTCTTGACGACAATCTTCCAGTCGTGGATGGCGTCCGCGTGTCTGAGGATTGCCGTGTTTGCAACCGCTCTTCGGTAGTATGCCTTGACGAAATCAGGGTTTACTTCTATCGCCTTGGTTGCGTCGGCTACTGCGTATCCATAAGCCTCAAGCTTGATGTGTGCCTGTGATGCGCCTGGTTAGTTGGTGGTCATTGGTCGCGTGATCAAGTTTCTGACCTGTGCTCTGTTGGAGAAGAAAGCGGGGTCTTTGTCATATTTCTCGATGGCTTTTGTGTAGAAGTCTACAGCACTAGGCCAGTCATGGTCTTTGAATGCCTGATTGCCCTTGTTCTTGAGCTCTACGGCCTCGGTAGAAGCCATGCTGAATCTAGTTGATCGGTACTACGTGTTGGGTCGTGTTCGGTCGTGTCCAGTTGTCAAGTTGATTGACGAGTCTGAGCGAAGAACGTGAATAAATAATAAAACTAAACACAAAAGCAAGTTTAGACACAAAATAGAATGTTCCAAAGATGAAGGCGAACTGAAGCGATGCTGCCGTCCCGTCTCGAATCAGAATGTCGAAAGCACGGGCCGTTCCAGATCCAAATGTGTCAGGGTCTGGCAGCCTTACACCCTTACGCAATCGCAAAGTAACTTTAACCGAGCACGTCGACTTCATGCGTGTTAAACAATCGCATCGAGCATCCACCTCTTTGAACGAACAACTCACTGCCTCCACCCCGTGTCATTTGAACGTCGACCCCAACTCCACAATCTTTCCAGCGCGAACTCAGTAACCTCGATCACATCATGTCCAACTTCGTACCGCCATCTCAACACCGCATGCTGCGCGCCTGCATGGTGTGCAGCATCGTAATGCCACAATCCAAGTTCCGTCGCGAAGGTTGCCCAAACTGCGAAGAGTTCCTCGAGCTGGCCGGCCATGAAGATTCCATCCAGGAGTGCACAAGCCAGGTCTACGAGGGCTTGATCACCCTGACTGATCCCACCTTCAGCTGGGTCGCGCGCTGGCAACGTCTGGAGGGCTATGTGCCGGGTGTCTATGCGGTCAAGGTCACTGGTATTGTATGTTGATGCTGTAGTAAGAGCGTAGGGGATAGGTGCTGATTGTTCATAGCTGCCAGAGGAGATTATTCAGACTGTCGAGGCTGCTGGTGTGAGATACATTCCGTAAGTCTAGTCGCACGCTCTCTGTACATACGTTTGACTAACACGTCACTCAGCCGAGACGGAAGCGGCATCTCCGAAGAGTAGTCGACCAACGATGAACAAGCTACATGGATGTCTTGTGGCGTATGAGGGTATTTTTGGAACATGAGCGCAGGCGTTTGGGGAAAAGGCATAGGCTTGGCCAAGACCTAGGAGAAAAATAAATCACTTTGGAGATACCCAGCATTTCAAGGGGAATCACATCGATTTGGCATTAGCTCGCTCAGCCCATCTGCTGAGCTGAGAGCATGATTACGTACATGAGGACGGATGGAAATGTTCTGCAGGATCAAAATCAAAAGGAAAAAAGGAGCTGCATCCGCATTCCATCAATTGGAGTCCCCAGGATCCTTCAAAGAGTAACACAACTTTTTGCCCTACGTGTGAGACGGTGGCGCCAGCCTAAAAGAAACAGCAGTAGATATGAAATCCCCCGTCCAGAGCCACGAACGACAGCATGCTGGAACAGGTCGTAAGCAAGTATGAGCAATGCAACCAAGGCGAGAAGAAAATCGGCAGAACTTTTGACCACACAAGCCCTTAGGCCTTTCGGCCTCAGATATGACATATCCACTTGTAGCCTCTGCTACGAACTCTGGTCAGTCGTGCCAATGGTGGCAATCCAAGATCGTACGAATCAAATCCGTAGTATTCAGGCTCACTAGGAGTATTGACCTCCTTTCTGAACGTGTCAAGTTCTTCCAACAGAGAAGCCCTTGCAACGCTGATCTGCTGCCGGAAGAAGGATCGTTCGGTCCCCTTTTCTCGGTCTGTGGAAGTGATATCTTCCAACGCAGTGATGGCGCGGTCGAAGCGGTCAAGATACATGCGCAGAGCTTGCAAGTCTTCTTCGACATCGCCTGTGTAGACGTACTGGCGGACCATGGCTTGATGAACGGTAATCTCCAGGGGCGTGTCGTCCTCGGGGGCACGCTTGAAAAGTTCTGCTGAAGACACTGGAGGATTGACCAAGTCTTCGAGTCGGACGAATTGTGATGTAGCTATCATGTGGTAGTAGGGCGCCTTGTTTCCTGGCAGCCACGCAGACTCCTTCAAGTCTTGACCGACAAAGAGAACGTAACCAGGTGGAGCCAGTGGAGGAGCACTATGATCCTCACCCGTGACTTGAATTGTTGACGACGTAGATGTTGCGATCTGCACTGGTAGCTGAGACATGGTGATGAAGTGTTTTGGAAATGTATCACTGGCGTAAGACTTGAGGTGTCTGTTAGTGAGAGCTGCCTGGAGTGAGGATGCAAAGTCAACTTACGCTCTGGTTAAAGTCAGTGTCTTGTCCCTCGATCAGGTCCAATATACTGGCAAAGGGAAAGTTGGCAATGTCTTTCTGCTTAATATTAAGCTTCCAACCAGTAAGTTTCCAATTCGGAAAGCCTTTGTAGACAGGGATATCACATTTTATACCAGCTTGAACCTGCATGGAGAGTATGGAGAACTTGAAAAATGGCTTGCAAGGAAGCAGGTAATACAGCCATAGCATGTTTCTGTAGCAGCGTGTGCAACGAGTGATTTTTGAACGTTTGAACAACGGGTAAGACGGGTGGTTACATGCTCATGCAGTCGGGCATGCGACGTTGCAGCGAAGGTGATCGTGTTTTTATAAAGAGTCTCTCGAGATCTGTGACAGACCAACTATACTCATCCACACGGGTGAAAGTACCTGCCTGATGTCATTGAATGGGTAGATCTGGTAGGCTGTGTGCATCTCGTTCGTCACTGTACCACGTAGGAGCTCAAACTCGAGATCAGATGTGTGTCCAGTCGCAGAATGTCAGAGGAGTCGCGAACTAAAGGTTTTGGCTGGTCAGCGTTGTCCGCTCAACATCAAACCCAAGTGGCACAACATCACAAATATTGACCCTGAGACTTTTCTATCCCGATCAGGCATGATCAACAGTGTCAGAATCGAAAGAACAGTTCCATACGTCAGAGTCCAACGCAGAAAGAGAGCAATTACTTGTTCTGCGGGACTGTAAGACTAATCCGTGTTACAGGGTCGGCACTCTTGGCTAGCAAGTTTGTCAGAACAACGTGACCATTGTGCGACTGACCGAGACGAGTGATGGGGATTGGGTGTCCTTGACCGGAAGAGCTTCAGAGGGTGCCTATCAAACCGATAGGTTATCCTGCTCTGCTCCGTAGGCATCAGGACCTAGAGCAGCCCATTCGACTGACGGTTCAATCCCTTTCTCACTCGTCGGCCAATGGATCTCTCCGCTAGTGTGCACCGTGCGTGAGCAAGCATTCAAGTGATCGACTTACTACAACGCTCAAGCTCGTAGCCTCGTACGAACCTTCTGGGAGGATATTGTGTCTCTGAGAGAGCTCCGAGTATGCATAACTAACATCGACCCAATTGCGGTGAGGAAGTTCTTGATCAGAAAACATGATACGCAAACAGTCTCAAGGCAATGCTGTCAAGCTCGACTGCTTGCCGTTTTCGCCGTCTCAATTGAGTGATACGGATCTGGCCATATCTTCCTCGACTCTGAAGATCAGGCCAAACAGATGTGGGGAACGTCCATGCCGGTCTGAAGAATCGAAGCCAGCGACAGTGGCTGTCGTATCAATCCAATTCGACCGAATAATGATGGTGACGGATGGCTGTGAGATCCAGTTCAATCATGAGCTTCTCGGGAACGAAGTGAAGTAGTCCAACATCGCAGACGCAGCTAAATGTAGCTTCTAGATTATCCTGAGCAACAACGTAAGGCCGACTGAGCAGTTGCTGAATTGACGCGAGATCATGAGAAGATATGCTTGTATGGGCCATGGCCTCACTTTTCTCTGCAGATGAAAATCTAGATTGCAGAAGATGATTGAGTATCATGTACGTTGCCAGGAGCTGAGCATCAATAAGCATTGCCACGATGATTGTCGTTCTTTTTATTTTTTCCATAGAACTCATTGCGTTTGGGTGTTTGTCGTTCATGATTTGATGATTCTTGAGGTTGGAGTGAGATGGACCGTGCACAGTGCCAAGACTTGTTGGCAGTTGCGGAATCTTGAACCTCGTCCTCGAGCAGTTGAACTCTTTAGGATACCGTGTTGAACCATTCGCTCTCCCCGTCACAATTATGAACTCCATCCGTGTCGCTCGTGCTGCCCTCAGGGTTCGCCCAACTGCCTTTGCCGCTCCCCTTGCACGCAGAGGTTACGCCGACGTTGCATCAGACAAGATCAAGCTCTCTCTGTCCCTTCCTCACCAAGTACGCCCGCCTCCTCGTTTCTACACCTACTGGCCGGCCATCGCAATATATGATCTGCCTGAATTGAAATCAGTATACTAACCTGAGTGTCGTTTAGGCCGTCTACAAGTCCCAGGATGTGTACGCCCGCCCCGAAATCTCCAAACTGCGAAACCGAACATACAGCAGCGACAAGACGAGCAATTACTGACAACATCCCACAGCGTCCAGGTCAACATTCCCGCCGAGTCCGGAGATATGGGTGTCCTTGCCGGTCACGTTCCTTCCATTGAGCAGCTGAGACCTGGTCTTATCGAGGTTATTGAGGAGTCTGGCGGAAGCAAGCAGTTCTTCCGTACGTTGTCCCGTCCCGCACGCGAAAAGAGGAGAAAAGAGCAGGAATCAATTGTTTCGCTACGACTGGGACACAAAATCATATGCAGCGGAAAGGAAAGCTGACGACGAACCACACAGTCTCTGGCGGCTTCGCAACCGTCCAGCCCAACTCCAAGCTCAGCATCAACGCCGTTGAGGGTTACCCTCTTGCCGACTTCAGCGCCGAGGTATGAAGCGATAATTGCAAAATTCCACCCGCAGGACGGATCGGGCTAACTTGATAACAGGCCGTAAGGAGCCAGATCTCCGAGGCACAGAAGATTGCTTCCGGCAGCGGCAGCGAGGCTGACATTGCCGAGGCCAAGATTGAGCTTGAGGTAAATTTGATATCTGCTATCGTCAAGATGAGCAAAGCTAACTTTACGACAGGTTTTGGAGACCCTCCAGGCCCACCTGAAATAGGTGCCTTTTTTTGTAACTACCTGCACCATGTCTCCCTTATAACTGTACCATAAGTCGAAATTACGCCTTTAGCGGTTATAATCGCCCTTGCATTTGTATCCAGCGCGCTTTTTACACCATAGCTTTTGCACTTTCCTTTCTCGCTACAAGTACGTGAATAAAGGTAGGTAGGAAGGAGCGACCGGCATGTTTGAGTGCCGAAAGCAATGCTTGCCACCATTTTGTATTACCAACGTTTCTCCCTACTTCAACACCTTTTCATCAATACACCATACTTTCATTCTCTACTCTATTCTTGGCTTATCTAACCCGCAAGCACACCTCTGGACCCCTAGGAGCCACAAATGCCGTCCGATGCTTCACGCTTCAACGTCGTTCGCAAGACTAAACGATACATTGAATCACCAAAAGTCGCAGGACGCATCATCTACCACAAAGAAAGACTCAAGAGACATTCAGCAGCACTCCGCAGACGCGTCAGCCACCGCGGTCCTCGCCAAAGGTCAATCAACGTCGGCCACCGCAGCCTTTTTCGCCAAAGATCAATCAACATCGGCCAGGGCCTTCGCCGGAAGCTCAGCTTTTCATCAGCAAGGTAAGGTTGCCGATCGAATACGATCCATCAACGACATACAAGCAACACCTGAAGCCGCCACTCGAGCGTGGAACCGAAGCGTATCCTCAAGACAGCATCTCCCTGGACAGCCGTTATCTACCGCCGCTGGAAGTCGCGCTTTGCGTTTTGTCCGCCGAGGTGCCTTGGCGACTCCATTGGCCACTTCCAATTTGCAGATACATGGCCCGGGTCTCCATCTCTACTCTCCAACACCCCAGCGCGTGCAGCCCACTCTACCAGGAAAGATAGAGCATGGCGCGAGAATTGACAATGATAAAATCTATCGTACAGATGAGCCAACCAAAATTAGCCAGGTTCCAGGACAGCCACCGAGCCAGTCGAACCAGGTTCTTGGACTCGACCATGCTCTTGATGGTGGTATATGCTCCAGGCATGGGCGTCATTTGATATCTTGTAATCTCGCTGCAAAAAAGAGTACGGACGGTCTGGAAAAGACCATCAGTGGTGCGTATGTTCCTACAGGCCACAAGCTGAGACATCAAGTAGATGCGCTTAGTCCATGGGTCATGTTTGGAAAGTCTCTAGCTAAGCAGGAAGGTACCACAGTATCCCCAGAAATTTGCCCCGACTGTGTCGCTGAACACGATATCTGGGCACGCGAGTTATCCGAGTCTTCGCAAGGCAGTGGCACTGGACTGGCGCGCACCGGCACTGGACTGGCGCGCACCGGCACTGGACTGGCGCGCACCGGCACTGGACATACAACTGTCGGTCCCAGCTCGACAATTACCGAACCTGGTACGCCAATAGATGAAGTACACTCGAACGTCATGATCGGTATGGCGGATGATCACCAAGTGCTTTCGCTGCCTGGTGCAGCCGTCTCGGGCATGTCGCTGGACGAAGCCGGCTCAATCATTGCGGCCGATCTGGGAGACATGCTTGATGCAATCATAATCGAACACAGTGGGACACTAGACAAGGTCATCACCAACCTCCGAGACGGAGTCGTGGAACCAGCACGCATGAAGAAACTCTCAGAAGATCTTATGAAGGTTTCCGAGGCTGTGGCAGCCGTGCCAGAAGACGAGCTCAGGAGACCGCCCACGTTTGTTCGTGATCCCGCCGCTCGAGGGAAGCATTCAATGGTACTGGATTTAGATCCGAGACAGCTACGAAAACGCACACGCTCCGTGCCTGAACTTCTTGGACTCATCGATGCAGCAGCAGAAGACCTCGGATTGAATCTTCCAGAGATTCGAGATGATGGTGGAAGATTGAGCCCCAGCAAAGAATCGGTTTTGGAGCCACAATCCGGCCAACATGATGGCAGCAGAACAGTTCAAGTTCCAGGCGGACTCGACCCAATTGTCCTGACTTCTACAGAATCCATGCCCAGCACAGCCATGTTCACTCCTGACACGACACCTGAGCCATTATACTACACACCTCTGCCAAGCGAAGTTCTCCGAAGTCAGGACCTCACACCTCTTCCTCTCCCTTTCCTACCACCGGATCTGAACCCACCACTTCCCCCATCAACGATTCTCCAAATGCAACTACAAACGCTCAGAGACACGGCATCTCCGGCAATAATCACAGAAAGTCTTTCTCGCAAGCAGACACCTAGCACACCGCGAACAGTAACGTGGTCGTCAAGGAGTTATGTGGGACCGTTTCAACCTGGATCTGGTAGTAAGCGGGCGCTGGTTAAACCGAGTGAGGTGAGAAGGTCACAGAAGGCACAGAGGACATTTGAGCAGGGTTGGTTGAGAGATGCTGCTAGCCAGGAAAGAGCCGAAAGAGTTGAGAGAAGAGGAAGGGTCGGTGGTGGAGGTGGTGGAGTACTTGTATACAATTGAAGTACGGCGTACATCTACGCAAGGACGGTGATGCGTAGATCATCCAGATTGGCTTCCTTTATCACCTAATTACAATAGAGCGAGTGCTCTTCTGCTGCGCTTTATTGCTATGGGTGAAAGTGTTTGTTGATGTATAGTACTCAAATGATCCTAGTTCCCGAGCACTTGAAGTGTTGATAATCCCCAACGCCGCCTGTCATGCTAATACCTCACCTCGGCCATCCAGCTCTGTCCAAAAAACGCCCAACACGACCACGCAACACCCATCCCACCCCCACTCAATAATAATCATTCGCAGAACCCCTCGGCTCATCAACACCCAAATCCCCACTCTGCACTTTACCCAGATTCTTCAACAAAAAGCTCCTCTTGAAATAAGTATTAGGATGCAAAATCGTATCCAACTCCGCCGCGCTCCACAACCCCTGCTCCTTAACCTTCTTCAACTCGTTCTTATGCTGCGATTCAAACACCCTATTGCAAGCGATGTGGTAGCGCTGCTTGCCCACG
>Ga0181465_101046_pt1 | contig 11871 bp, 12 predicted proteins | sample InSIn3gowninarea_FD_119076 | JGI IMG/M metagenome (GOLD analysis project Ga0181465, IMG submission 119076) | Clean room microbial communities from NASA Spacecraft Assembly Facility at Jet Propulsion Laboratory, Pasadena, California, USA -... ... | reverse complement strand
AATACGTACTTCTTGACCAGGTAAAACCTTTAAAGAAATTTTTTCTTCTATTAATATGGTGTTTAATTCTTCTACTCTCTCAATAATCGAGTGTTTAGTATTTTCATATTTATTATTCATATGATGCGGGGTAGCCACTATCGTATGAATGCCTTGTTCAACAGCCTTTTTCGCCATGTTGATGCTATCAGAAAGTGACTGCGCCCCATCATCAATCCCCGGCAATATATGACAATGTAAATCGATCATGGACAACACTCACTTTCCAATTAGCTGTTATTTTTACACGACAATATTCATTGTAACACCGTCGAAAGTCTTCCGAAAGGGTGGTATTTTGTCGAATTTTAGTTATTTTGTACCATAATAATAGTAATAGTCATTATCCTTAACTTCTTTGTTATTTAGCACAACACCAACCAACTTACTTTGTGCATTAGCGAGCAATTCTTTTGCCTTTTTAGCTTTGTCGATTTCTGTTTTGCCGCTATAGACAACAAAGATCGAACCATCTACTTTATTTGCAATAATTTGTGGGTCAGCTACCGCTAATAATGGCGGTGTATCAAAGATGACATAATCAAATATTTCTTTTGCTTCTTCAATGAATTGTTCCATGAATTTTGAGCTTAGTAACTCGGCAGGGTTTGGTGGAACAGGACCACTGGTTAATAGATATAAATCCTTTTCTTCTGTATCAAGTACTGTTTTTTCTAACGTTGCCTGCTTTGTAAGTACCGTTGTAAACCCAAACAAATTATTGACTCCAAATGTACGATGAGCTGTCGGTTTACGCAGGTCTGCATCTACTAGCAATACCTTCTTCCCTAGTTGAGCAAATACAACTGCAAGGTTAGCCGCCGTAGTTGATTTTCCTTCTCCTGGTCCTGTTGAGGTAACCATAATTACTCTTAGTTCCTTATCGATAGAAGAATATTGAATATTTGTCCGAATCGTTCTGTATTGTTCAGATATCGGTGACTTTGGGTCAAGTGTTGCAATTAACTTTCTTGCTGGATCTGTTGTTCTTACGGTCTTCTTGCGCTTAAACGCCATAGGTCTCACCTCTTCCTGCCGTTCTGCTTCCTGCTTTACGCTTTTTCAACTCTTCCATCTTTTGGTCATCAATTGTTGCAATAACACCTAGAATTGGAAGTTCTAATAATTTCTCGATATCTTGCTCGTTTTTAATGGTGTTGTCTAAATACTCAAGTAAGAATGCAAGTCCCACAGATGCCATTAAACCAACAACAATCGCAATTGCAACATTTAATAATGGCTGCGGTTTGATTGGGGATTGATTTTCAGCAACGGTTGCTTTTGCTAGCACACTAACGTTATCAACACTCATGATTTTGACTATTTCAGTTTGGAATACTTCTGCTGTTTTATTCGCTATGTTTGCTGCTAATGCTGCATCCGCATCCTGAACCGAAATATTAACCACCTGGGAGTCCTTTTCACTTGCTACTGTAATTTTTCCGTTTAATTCTGATGCTGTCATATCCAATTTTAGCTGTTCTGATACTTTGTCAAGAATCGCTGGGCTTTTAATGATTACATTATACGTGTTAATTAATTGAAGGTTGGTTTGAACTTCATTGTAGTTGTATGCTGCTTGGTCGTTCTTTGCTTGGTTGACGAGAATTTGTGTCGAAGCCTGATAGATTGGGGTAAGAAAAAAGTAACTTACGATTCCACTTACTAAACCAGTAAGGTTTCTCAATGAAGACTATACAAACAGGGTTAAAACCCTGAACGGCGACGTTCCCTGTCCGTTATCCATGGGAGCACTCGATTGTACTGTGGGAGGGGAGAAATGCTTCGTATCCTTAGACGCTTGTCGTCATTAGTATGATGTGAGGAAGGGTTAAATGCCAAGAGATAAAAATAAGTAAAATAATAAATATCTAATGAAAGGTCAGGTAAAGTGACAACTGAGTTTCCATTAGATATTTATTATTTTTGTCAAAAATTTTACTTTAACCAAATAAAGAGATAAAGGGGGAATGTTCAGGTGACATATAAGAAAAGATTAACCACTCTGGCTTTACTGGATTCGATCATTGTATTAACAGCTATCTACATAAGCTATTGGACAGTGAATCCAATGATCCACATCTTTAAGGTTCCGATGCTGTCTGTTACGGCGATTACCTTATTAGTCTGTCATCATTTATTTGCATCTGTTTATCATCTATATAATAAGGCGTGGCAATATGCAAGTGTTGGCGAGCTTATTGCGATTGTCAAAGCAGTAACACTTTCGATTGCTGCAACGTCAGCCATGCAACTGATTGTTTTTCAAAATACGTATGTTAGAGCTTTACTGATAACCTGGATGATACATGTGCTGTTAATTGGTGGTTCAAGGTTTTCATGGAGAATGTTCCGAGACAACATTATGAATAAACAAAAGAATATCAAGAAAACTCTCATTATTGGTGCTGGCTCTGGCGGCACGATGGTGGCACGACAGTTACTGAACAACAAAGAAATTGACTTAAAGCCTGTTGCTTTTATTGATGATGATCCAAAGAAATATAAATTGGATATTCTCGGAATACCTGTAGTCGGTGGTTCTAATATCATTGCTCAAACAGTGGAAAAGTATCAAATTGAAAACATTGTGATTGCGATTCCTTCTTTAAAGCAAAAAGAAATAAATCGTATTTTCGAGGAATGTGCAAAAACAAAAGCTAAAACGCAAATTATTCCAAAGCTTGAGGATTTGATGATAGGTAAAATTTCTGTCAATCAATTCCGTGAGGTTCAAGTGGAGGATTTATTAGGTAGAGAACCAGTAGACCTGGATATTGGCAGTATCTCAGAATATGTATCAGGAAAAACCGTGTTGGTTACGGGTGCAGGCGGATCAATTGGATCTGAAATCTGCAGACAAATTTGTAAGTTTAGCCCTAGAAAAATTGTTTTAGTTGGTCATGGGGAAAATAGTATTTATCAGATAGATATGGAACTTAAACGAATCTATCAAGAGCAAATTGAGATTGTTCCTGTAATTGGTGATATTCAAGACCGCAATCGGATGTTTGATGTGATGGAAGAACATCGGCCATTTGTTGTTTATCATGCTGCGGCACATAAGCATGTACCGTTGATGGAATATAATCCTCGGGAAGCAGTGAAGAACAATGTGTTCGGTACCAAGAACGTTGCGGAGGCAGCAGAAACCTATGGTGTTCATACATTTGTGTTAATATCATCGGATAAAGCGGTGAATCCACCGAATGTTATGGGTGCAACAAAGCGTTTTGCGGAGATGATTATTCAAAGTCTAGCACAACACAGTAGTACGAAATTCGTTGCGGTTCGGTTTGGAAATGTACTTGGCAGTCGTGGGAGTGTTATTCCGCTCTTTAAGAAGCAAATCCAAGCAGGTGGACCAGTTACAGTTACACATCAGGATATGACACGCTATTTCATGACGATACCAGAAGCATCACGTCTTGTAATACAGGCGGGATCATTGGCGCGCGGTGGAGAGGTATTTGTCCTTGATATGGGTGAGCCAGTTAAGATAGTTGACTTGGCTAAAAATGTGATTAAGCTCTCTGGCTATACTATAGAAGAAATTGGGATACACTTCACGGGACTCCGTCCTGGGGAGAAGATGTATGAAGAGCTACTGAATGAGAATGAAGTTCATCCTGAGAGTATTTTCCCTAAAATTCATATTGGAAAGGCGAATGTACCCCAAGCTGAGGAACTAAGTGAGTTAATTAATGGGCTGTTAGATCAGTCAGAGGTTGAAATGCACGATACGTTGATTGCAGTTGCTAATAATAGGTATAAGAGGGAGCCTGTTTTAACTGCGATGAATTAGAATAACGGGAAAACGATTCAATTAAAAAGGGTGGAGAGAAAATGAAAAAAGTACGAAAAGCGATTATCCCGGCTGCTGGATTGGGGACAAGGTTTCTCCCAGCAACCAAAGCAATGCCAAAGGAAATGCTACCGATTGTTGATAAACCAACTATCCAATACATTGTCGAAGAAGCCATTGCATCTGGGATTGAAGATATTATCATTGTAACGGGAAAAGGAAAACGTGCAATCGAGGACCATTTTGATTTTGCTCCTGAGTTGGAGCAAAACTTAATGGAAAAGGGCAAGTTTGATATCTTGGAAAAGGTCCGATATTCTACTAATCTTGCGGATATTCACTATATACGTCAAAAAGAACCTAAAGGTTTAGGGCATGCGGTTTGGTGTGCACGCAACTTTATTGGTGATGAGCCATTCGCTGTTCTTTTAGGCGATGATATTGTCCAAAGTGATACGCCTTGTTTAAGACAGTTAATTAATATATATGAAGAAACTCATTCTTCGATAATTGGAGTTCAAACCGTTCCTGATGATGAAACACACCGCTATGGAATTATTGATCCATCTACACAGGTAGGAAGACGTTATCAGGTTAGCAATTTTGTTGAAAAACCAAAAACAGGAACAGCTCCGTCGAATCTTGCCATTATGGGCAGATATATTCTTACTCCTGAGATTTTTATGTTTTTAGAGAGACAGCAAACTGGAGCTGGCGGGGAAATTCAATTAACAGATGCCATTCAAAGTTTGAATCAAATTCAAAGAGTGTTTGCATATGATTTTGAAGGCAAGAGGTATGATGTGGGAGAAAAGCTCGGGTTTGTAAAAACAACCATTGAGTTTGCATTACAGAATGTAGAACTTAAAGGTGAATTATTAACGTATCTTGATGAAATTATGGAATTAAACAAAGTAAGGTAGAAATCGATATTAGAACTGGCTCCTTTTCATAACGAGAGATGCATAGAAAAGGAGCTGGTCTTTGATGACTAGAGACAGGATTACTTGGCTTAAATGAATATTTAGTAGATTAATAGTTAGGTGGAAAAATGTAATTTTCTAATTAAGTATTAAGCGACTAAGTCCCTATGTTAAAGATCTTTACTAAGTATATTAAAAATGGTAGTGGAGGTGTGAATATGACTAAAAATTTGCTTATTTTAGGTGCTGGCGGTCATGGAGCAGTAGTAAAAGAGACAGCCTTAGCATTGGGATGCTATGGGAAAGTTGATTTTCTTGATGACAAAGCTGAGATTGCCATTGGCAAGTTCAAAGACATAAAGAATTTTGTTGATGATTATCATCATGCTTTTGTTTCGGTTGGCAATAATGAGCAGAGAAAGAAATTAATTGAGGAACTTAATGATGCAGGGTTTCACCTTCCTGTATTGGTTCACCCTACAGCGTACATAAGCCCATTAGTAACGATAGGAAAGGGCTCTATCGTTAGTGCAACGGCTGTGGTGAATTCGAATGTTTTAGTAGAAACAGGATGCATTATTAGTATTGGGGCTTTAGTAGACCATGACAGTATTGTTGGCGAATATTCTCATATTAATTCTGGTGCGGTTGTCAAAGCGGGTAGTAGAGTGGATCGGCTAACGAAAATTGATGCTGGAATGGTTTATATGAATGATGCCGAATTAAAAAAAGTATATTTCTGAAACTGGAGTGTGAGGGAAATGATGTATTTGAAGATAAAAAGATTGATTGATATTTTTCTTTCTGCAATAGGTTTAATCGTTTTATCGCCGATTTTCTTAATTCTAATTATAGCAATCAAGGTTGAATCAAAAGGTCCTGTTCTCTTTAAACAAAAACGTGTTGGAATTAACAAAACACATTTTAATATCCTGAAATTCCGGACAATGCGGATCGAAACTCCAAAAGACATGCCGACACATTTACTTGCGAATCCAGAGCAATATATTACGAAAGTAGGAAAGATCTTACGAAAGACATCTCTTGATGAACTGCCGCAAATTTTGAACATTCTGGTTGGTCAAATGAGTATTATTGGGCCAAGACCGGCTCTTTGGAATCAATATGATTTAATAGCAGAACGTGATAAGTATGGTGCGAATGGTATACCACCCGGCCTTACAGGATGGGCACAAATTAATGGCAGAGATGAGCTTCCAATTGGGACCAAAGCAAAACTAGATGGTGAGTACGTTGAAAAAATTAGTTTTGGGATGGATGTAAAATGTTTCATTGGAACCATTATTAGTGTTATCAAGAGCGATGGCGTTGTCGAAGGTGGAACAGGGAAAGTAGTAAAGCAAGAAATTGCTAGTACTAAGGAGAATTTAACGAAGTGAAAAAAATATTAATTACCGGATTAAATAGCTACGTTGGTACAAGTTTCAAAAAGTGGTTAGAAAATTATCAAAATAAGTATTCGATTGAAGCCATAAGTTTACGAAATGATAAATGGAAAGAGATGGAGTTTTCAAGTTTTGATGTGGTTCTCCACGTTGCGGGTATTGCTCATGTCTCAACTGACCCAAACATGGAAGAATTATATTATAAAGTCAATCGTGATTTAACGATAGAAGTTGCAAAAAAGGCCAAAGCTGAAGGTGTAAAGCAGATCATCTTTATGAGCAGTATAATTGTGTATGGTGATAGCAGCAGTGAAAAGAGAGTAATCGATAAAAATACAGTGCCTACCCCTAGCAATTTTTATGGTAATAGTAAACTCCAAGCCGAGGAAGAGATAAAACCTTTAGAGAGTGACACGTTTAAAGTGGTAATAATAAGGCCACCAATGATTTATGGCAGGGGTTCGAAAGGCAACTATTTAAAACTTTCCAAAGCAGCACAGAAACTTCCAATTTTTCCTAACGTGGATAATCAGCGGAGCATGCTTCATATCGATAATCTCTGTGAGTTTATTCGATTAATGATTGAAAATGGGGAGAGTGGCATGTTTTTTCCACAAAATAGGGAATATGTTAAAACAAGTGAGATGGTTAAGATAATATCTCAAATCAACGGTAATAATATTAAACTAACAAAAATATTTAATCCAATTCTAAGGATAATTGGATTGCGATTGGGAATTATTAATAAAGTTTTTGGGAATCTAGTTTACGAAAAAAATATTAGTAATTACAAAGAGAATTATCAGATTAGGGATTTTAAACAATCAATAATACTGACTGAAAGTAGGAGAAACTAACTGTGAGGAAATATAGTGTTTTAATGTCAGTTTATCATAAGGAGAAACCAGAATATTTAAAAGCAAGTATTGATAGTATGATCAATCAGTCACTTAAACCGGATGAAATAGTGCTAGTGAAAGATGGTAATTTAAATAAAAGTTTGGATGGAGTTATTGATTATTACGTTACTAGGTATCCTGGCTTATTTAATATTATCTCTCTTGAAAAAAACATTGGATTAGGAAAGGCTCTTGATGTAGGTTTAAAGGAATGTAGAAATGAGCTAGTTGCACGGATGGATACTGATGACATCTCTTTACCACAAAGATGCGAAAAGCAGGTTGAAGTATTTTTGGAAAGTCCCCAATTGAGTATTGTTGGAACTAATATAGATGAGTTCTTTGAAGACCCTGAAAATATCGTTTCATCAAGGGTTGTTCCTATAAAACATGAAGATATCGTAAGGTTTATCAAAAGGAGAAGCCCATTTAATCATCCTACTGTGATGTATAAGAAATCAGAAGTATTAAGGTGTGGAGGGTATGGTTACCTCCGTAGAAAACAGGACCTAGATTTATTTTCAAGAATGATTAACAGTGGCTGTGTAGGGATGAACTTAGACAAATCCTTGCTGCTATTTAGGTCCAATGAAGATAATTTTAAAAGAAGAAAAAGTTGGTCATATTGTAAAAGTTATATTGATGTTGAGTATGCCATTTGGAAGAGAGGGCATTGTACATTTAAAGACTTAACTTTTGTAACAATTGGCCAATTAATTATGTTTGTTTCACCTATGTGGCTACTGAAACAACTTTCAAATCGATTTCTAAGAAAGACTTACCAAAGCTAGGGAATATATTGGAGGAATAGTATGAAGCTAAAGAAACTAGTAAACAATCCGTTTGTTAAAGAATGTGTTAAATTCTTTTTTAGATTTCTAACAGATGACCAGGTTATTAATATTCAATATAAAACAGTGTTGAAACGTAAGCCGGATCTGAAGAATCCTGAACGGTTTACAGAAAAATTACAATGGTATAAATTAAATTATCGAATTCCTCTCATGACAAAGTGTGCTGATAAATATCTTGTTAGAGAATATATACAAGAAAAGGGGTTTGGAGATACGCTTGTAAAACTATATCAAGTTTGTGAATCGTTTGAAGAAATAGACTTTAAGAAACTTCCAAATTCTTTTGTTATCAAATCCAATAAAGGTTCAGGTACAAATTTATTTATAAAGGACAAAAATAGTATAGATAATAATCAAATTAGTAGATCCATAAAAAGTTGGAATACTGTAAACACTGTTTTGATGGGTAGAGAGTGGGCATACAAAGATATTAAGGATAAAATCGTTGTAGAAGAACTGCTTATAGATAAAAAAAATAGTAATAGAGAAATCAATGATTATAAATTCCTCTGTTTTAATGGTGAAGTAAAATATATTTGGGTTGATACAGATAGACATATTGAACATAAAAGAAATTTTTATGATATTAAGTGGAATTTATTAAATATTGAAAGTGATTGTCCAATTTCAAATAATGATATTGAAAAACCAGGTGGATTTGATTATATGATGCGAATTGCTGAAAGCATTGCAAATGACTTCCCATTTGTTAGAGTAGATTTTTATTGGGTTAATAATAAAGTTTATTTTGGAGAAATAACTTTTTATCCATGGAGTGGATGTGTGCAATTTAATCCAGATAACTTTGATTATGAATTGGGAGGGCATTTTAGATTACCAAATCCTACAATTTAAGGAAAAAGGCCATTTAAAGAAAAACAGTTATTAAAGTGAGGTTTTAAAGAAGTGAATATTCTCTATATAACATATTTGTTTGGAAAAAAGTGGACAGGGCCAAATTATAGCGTTCCTAGCCAAATAAATGCTCAATCAAAATATGATAATGTATTTTGGTATAACATTAATAATCTATTTAAGGATAGAAATAACGGAAATCTAAAATGCAATGATATTGATGATTATCCTAAATTGAAAATTAGTGAGTTACCAAAACCATTTAACAATCCTGATTTAGTAATATTTGAGGGTTTATACTTTTTTTCGTTCTGTAAAATTGCAAAGGAATGTAGAAGAAGGAATATACCGTATATAATTATTCCAAGAAGTTCATTAACTGAGTTTGCTCAAAAGTCAAAAAACATTAAAAAAAGTATTGCTAATTTGATATTCTTTAACCGTTTCATAAAGAATGCAGATGCAATTCAATATTTAACTTCCAAGGAATACCAAGATTCAGGTGTTAAATGGAATAGTAGACATTTTATCATCCCAAATGGTATTGAGTCAAAAAATACAATTAAACATTTCGAAGATAACCCCATGGCAAGATTAAAAGGGGTGTTTATTGGAAGACCAGATATTTATCAAAAGGGAATTGACATATTAATAGAATCTTGTGCCTATCTAAGAAAGGAATTACAAAAAAATAATTGCATTATAGAGTTGTATGGCCCAGAAATAGCTGATAATAAGCAAAGAATACAAAAAATGATAGATGATAAGGGCCTCAATCATATAATTATTCAAAAGAATGGTGTCTTTGATCATGAAAAGGAAGAAATATTGAAAAATAGTGACTTTTTTATCTTAACTTCACGCTTTGAAGGTCATCCAATGGGATTAATTGAGGCTCTTTCTTTCGGGGTTCCATGTTTAGTTACTAAAGGCACCAATATGGCGCATGAGATTAAAGAAGCCGATGCTGGTTGGACAGCAGATATAAATAGTAAAAGCCTAACTGATGCAATTAAAATTCTTTTGAACGACTCAGGTAGTTTTGCGGAGAAAGGTAAAAATGCATTGAAACTATCAAAAAAATATAATTGGGATGTTCTTGCGAAGGAATCACATCAAAGGTACAAAGAATTAATTGAAACTAATAAAAGGATAGAATCAATATGAAAATAACTAAATTGAGAAATTATATTGAATCAGCAAGTCGCATAGTTCCTGACAAGATCTTTCTAAATGTTAAACATAAGTACCATATTGGAAGGAAACTCAATTTATCTAATCCAAAGTCCTTTAGTGAAAAAATTCATTGGCTTAAGTTAAATTATCGGAAACCTGAGTATTCAACTTATGTGGATAAATTTTCAGTTCGTCCATATATAAGTGAAACTATTGGAGAGAAATACCTAATTCCCTTAATTGGAGTTTATGGATCTGTAGATGAAATAGACTGGGGAAAATTACCTGATAAATTTGTTCTAAAGTGCACACATGGGTCTGGTTGTAATATCATCTGCTCAGATAAAAATAATTTTAATGTTGAGGAAGCTACTAGAAAATTAAAAATCTGGCTTGGAAGAAATTGGTACTGGTATGGTAGAGAATGGCCATATAAAAATGTAGTCCCTAAAATAATATGTGAAGAATACATGGTTGATAACAATGGTGATAAGGGTCTAACAGATTACAAGTTTTATTGTTTTAATGGGAATCCTACTTATTGTCAAGTAATTCGTGGGAGAAACTCTGATGAAACTATTGATTTTTATGACAATCAGTGGAATCAAATGGAATTTACAGGACTTAAAAAAAGTGCAAGAACTAGTTCAGGGATTTCCAAACCAGAAAATTATGAAGAGATGTTGGATTTATCAAGAAGGTTATCCCAAGGTTTACCATTTGTAAGAGTAGATCTATATTATATTAAAGATAAAATTTACTTTGGTGAGTTAACATTTTATCCTTTAAGCGGATTTGGTGAATTTTATCCTCTTGAATGGAATACAAGAATTGGGAACTTATTGGAATTACCTAATGTAACTAAACCTATTTAATATAATCTAATATAGTGCATGTATTGACTAAAAACTCTAACTTAGAAGGATATTCAGGAATATTTGATACTTTATTTATGGAGTTACAGAGTATAATTAGGGGTTGTAATATGAAGAAAAAAGTCTTACAAGTAGGATATCGTAGTTTAGCGAATGGTGGTATCCAAGCTGTGATAATGGGAATTGTTAGAAATTTGCATAATGATATTGATTTTGACGTACTGCTATTTTCAAATAAGCAAGGTCATTATGATGACGAGTTTTTAAAATATGGAAAAATTTTTAGGATTCCTTGTGATAGTAAAGGCAACCGATTATATAATCGCATTGAAAACATTACTAGACCCTTTCGAAGTTTTTTTGGGACTTATAAAATATTGAAAAATGGTAACTATAGTGCAGTTCACTGCCATAATGGGATTGAAAGTGGCATTACACTTCTGGCTGCTAGAATTGCTGGTATTCCAATAAGGATCACACATAGCCACAATACTGCATCACCAAAAAAGGCACGTATTTTATCCAAAATATATAAGGGGTTAGTAAAAACCCTTATTAAGCGTAATTCTACAGTTAGAATAGGATGCTCTAACGCAGCGAATGAATATCTTTATGGGGAAAAGGATAATGAATCAATTGTGATTAACAATGCGATTGACATTAAAAAATTCAATCCTTCTAATTATTCCAATGTTATAAAGGATCAATCTAAAATTATTTTTACACATGTAGGTCGATACAATTACCAAAAAAATCAGTTGTTTTTAATAGATGTCTTTAACGAAATTCATAAAATTTTCCCTGATTCTCGACTTAATCTTATTGGTTTTGGCGAAGATGAGGAAATTATTTTAAAGAAAATAATCAATTTAGAATTAACAAATAGTATAAAAATGTTGCCGCATAATTCGGATTTGCCAGAAATTCTTAACAGAACTGACTATTTTCTGTTTCCATCAAATTTTGAGGGATTGGGTATTTCTCTCCAATAGTTTCACTTATATATGGACGAACTGAAAATTTATCCACATAAGTTGAA
>Ga0181465_101045_pt1 | contig 11877 bp, 11 predicted proteins | sample InSIn3gowninarea_FD_119076 | JGI IMG/M metagenome (GOLD analysis project Ga0181465, IMG submission 119076) | Clean room microbial communities from NASA Spacecraft Assembly Facility at Jet Propulsion Laboratory, Pasadena, California, USA -... ... | reverse complement strand
CATATCGAACTTGCTGCACTCAGATGACACTCAGGTCATGCTTACAGCTGTTGCTAAGTTGGGTGGTGCAACGTTCTCCTGGGAGGAAGACGGTCGAGTGCTTGTCGTGAACGGCAATGGAGGTAAGCTGCAGGCCAGTCAGGACGAGCTGTACCTGGGCAATGCAGGCACGGCATCTAGGTTTCTCACAACTGTGGCCACACTTGCACAGCCGTCCTCAGCTACCTCTACTGTTTTGACTGGAAATGCGCGGATGAAAGAGCGACCGATTGGTCCGCTTGTGAATTCTCTTCAATCGAATGGGGCTCAGATCGATTATGTTGAGAAAGAGGGCAGCTTGCCCGTTCGAATCGCGGCCACCGGAGGATTCACTGGCGGTGAGATACAGTTAGCGGCAACTGTATCTTCGCAGTATGTCTCCTCACTTCTCATGTGTGCGCCGTATGCCAAAGAGCCTGTCACTTTGCGGCTGGTGGGTGGCAAGCCTATCTCGCAACCGTACATCGACATGACTATTGCGATGATGGCTTCCTTCGGGGTTCGTGTGCAAAGGTCGAGCACGGAAGAGAACACGTATCGTATCCCTCGGCAAAGCTATTCAAATCCTACGGAATATGAAGTTGAGAGCGATGCGAGCTCGGCAACATATCCGTTAGCCATCGCAGCAATCACCGGAACCACGTGCACAGTGCCAAGTATAGGCTCTGGTTCGCTCCAGGGTGACGCTCGGTTTGCTATGGAGGTTCTCAAGCCGATGGGTTGCACGGTCGAACAAACGAACACTTCGACGGTTGTGACGGGGCCTTCGAGAGGAGGGCTAAAGCCGTTATCGGATATCGATATGGAGTCAATGACTGACGCCTTCCTCACAGCCTCTGTACTGGCGGCTGTTGCTTCATCCGATGAAACGGGATCTACTACACGCATACGTGGGATTGCCAACCAGCGGGTCAAAGAGTGCAATCGGATTACTGCAATGAAGGACGAGTTGGCCAAATTTGGCGTAGTCTGCCGAGAATTCGACGACGGGATCGAGATAGACGGACGAGGGTACAACCTGGGAGTACCGAAGGACGGTGTATGTTGTTATGACGATCATAGGGTAGCTATGAGCTTTAGTGTACTTGCTCTGGCTGCGCCCGGCCCTGTGCTCATCCAGGAGAAAGACTGCACAGCTAAAACTTGGCCAGGGTGGTGGGACAACCTTTCTCAATTGTTCGGTGTGCAGCTCGAGGGCTACGAACCCCAGAGCTGTGAGGACAACGTTACGGCTAATGGGTCGACCAATGGCGCTGTTATCAGGGAAAAGTCCATGTTCATTATCGGCATGAGGGGCGCAGGAAAGACTACGACCGGCGGTTGGGCAGCCCGAATACTCGGTTGGCCGCTTGTCGATCTTGATACCGCGCTTGAAGAACATGTCAAGATGACCATTCCAGAGCTCATTAAGCAAAGAGGCTGGGAAGGCTTCCGAGACGAGGAGCTGCAGCTCCTTGGGAGAGTCATGAAAGAGCGACCCACCGGCCATGTCTTCGCAACCGGCGGCGGCGTTGTAGAGATGCCTGAGGCACGCAAGCTTCTGGCAGCATATCAGAAATCGGGGGGCACTGTTGTACTAGTGACCCGTGACATCGAGAAGGTTATGGAATTCCTGAATATTGACAAGACGAGACCGGCTTATGTCGAAGACATGATGGGCGTATGGTTACGTCGGAAGCCTTGGTATGAAGAATGCAGCAACTTCCAGTACCACAGTCAAACCGTTGATGCTGGTGGCTTAGCGAACACATTGGAAGACTTCTCACGCTTTTTGTCAATGATTTCTGGAAAAGGCTCCGCGTTGGATGATCTCAAGCATAAGGAACGGTCGTATTTCGTGTGCCTAAGCTTGCCACAGCTGGGGCCCTCAGTCCATTTGCTGCAAGAGATAGTGGTTGGCTCCGACGCCGTTGAACTTCGTGTGGATCTTCTGGAGGACCCGCGGAGCGGAAACGGCATACCGACGGTCGACTTTCTCATCGACCAAGTTGCAATTCTCCGGTCTGCCGTCACCCTGCCACTAATATTCACTCTCCGGACACGTAGCCAAGGAGGAAGGTTCCCGGATGATGCGCATCCAGAAGCCCTTGAGTTGTACAGGGCAGCACTTCGGCTTGGCTTTGACTTCGTAGATCTGGAGCTCACCTCTCCGGAGAGTTTGTTACATGAGGTCACAGAGACGAAGGGCTTTTCCAAAATCATAGCATCTCACCATGACCCTGAGGGGAAGCTGTCATGGAGCAACGGTTCGTGGATACCGTACTATAACCGAGCCCTGCAGTACGGCGACGTGGTCAAACTGGTTGGTACTGCGTACAGCCTTGAGGACAACTTCGCTCTTGCCGACTTCAAGAAGTGGGCCGGGAACGCTCACTCCGTGCCCATGATCGCCATCAACATGGGAAATCATGGCAAGCTCAGTCGAATCATGAATCGTTTCCTGACACCCGTTTCACATCCCAGACTTACCTCAGCCACTGCTCCGGGTCAACTATCCGCAGCGGACATTCGTCGTGGCCTCTCTCTTCTAGGCCAAATCGCTCCGAAACGGTTTCTGATATTCGGTCATCCTGTTGGCTTATCCCGGTCGCCCGCTATGCATAACGCACTGTTTCGCGAGACCGGCTTGCCGCACCACTACACGCTCTATGACACGCCAATCGTTACCGACGAAGTCAAGCGTATCATCCGCTCCTCCGATTTTGGGGGTGCCAGTGTCACGATGCCACTGAAACAAGACATGGCGCCCTTCCTCGATGAGATAGGCGAAGAAGTCAAGATAATCGGCGCTCTCAATACTGTCGTTCCGAAACGTACGGTCGACGCTTTCGGGAATGAGACGCTCCGCCTTGTTGGCCGGAATACAGATTGGCAGGGCATGGTACTTGTGCTGCGCCATTCTGGTGCTCAAGGGGGGACAGGTACGCAGAGTGGCTTGATTATTGGAGGCGGTGGCACCGCGAGGGCGGCTATCTATGCCCTTCACTCCATGGAATACAGTCCGATATACTTGATCGGGCGCTCGTTATCGAAGATGGAGCAGCTCATCTCGTCATTCCCTACTGATTACAATCTGCGGGTTCTCCCATCCGTTCAAGCGGTGCAGGACCTGCAGACGGTGCCGAGCGTAGCAATTGGCACGATACCGGCAGACAAGCCCATCGATGGTGACATGCGGGCAATCATATCGTCAGTCTTCGAGAAAGGCGGAAAGAGTGAGGGCATTCCGGTGCCTACGACGAGCGGGTTTGCAACAAGCAAGAGAATACTATTGGAGATGGCTTACAAACCACCGGTGACCCCACTTATGCATCTGGCGGAGGAGAAGGGCTGGAATACCGTGAACGGATTGGAAGTGCTGGTAGGACAGGGCGTGTATCAATTCCAGCATTGGACGGGGATTACACCATTGTATGAGACAGCCAGGGTGTGTTTTGATCAAGCCATTAACTTACCAGTCGCTTGGAGCAACCGTGCTGACATATATCTAGGATGCTGTCATGAACGGTTAGCCCATATCTCCAGTCTTGGATCGATTGCAGCCTAAAGCGTTCATGCTGCAAGCGCCAAATTCACAGACGCATCGAAGTACTCGCATTTACAATGTACGTTACACTGTAACAAAACCATCCCTTGATTCGCGCGAGACGTCGTCAACTGTTCTCATTGCAGGACATGGTCGAGGGAGATCTAGGCAGACCCGAATACGTTGCGAGAGGTGAAAGCTCCTTTTAGCCACGAAAGGCGTATACAATTGAACCATATGCCAGGAGCTCCAGCACTTCGGTGTACATCTTGCTCACACTACTATGTGTTTTTACATGGTCTCGTTTATAAGTCTGGGTTTGCTTTGCGGACGCTTCCGCTAGAGTGTTCCCTAATGTTCTGGTTTTATTGAGGAATACAACTCTAGATATTTCCGTGTCAGGGATCAACCGTGCCGGTTACGCAAAATATCAACTACGATAGTAGCTAAGCATCAAGCAGTTTAACGACTATCTCTGTCATCTTCAAGACCTTTTCCTCCTCTAACCTTCGCGCCACAATCTGCAAACTTACAGGAATTCCGTGCACGGTCTTTGGGTTATCTTCAAGGCAAATTTCAGCACGCCATTTTATCCGTAGTAAGAACCGAACCGGAGAGGAACACTTACAATCTCTCTGCACCTCGACGTCAGTGTCACTCAACGCGGTAAACTCCGGGTCTACAATATCAACGTCTCTGTCGGCCTTCACACTGCAAGGAAACGATACCGCGCTATAGTCTAAAACATTGAAAACGCCGGTATACCCAACGTGCCTGAACTTGCTGTGTTCAACACTGGCATACGGCGTGGTCGGGCACAGAATTCCATCTAATCCATCGCATGCGTTCCACCGATCCAGATACTGCTTGCATAGCTCCGTACGCTCGAGTTGCAGCTGCCACATGTCGTAGGTGCCTAGCTCATTTGCTTTTGAGTAAGGCTCCATCTCTGGACGGATGGGTTCGCTGACGGGATCGAGGATGGCACGAATGGATTTGCCACCGTCAGCAAGGAACATGCGGCCCTATCCAGAATTGTTATTCAAAAACGAGCGAGACAAGAGACAGAAGACAAAATCATGTAAGACATCGGGGATTACGGCTTACAAGAATGCTTAGCGCCTGCTTGTGCCCGTCGGGCATCCAGTCGACAATCTCGCAACCATGCCTCCTCAGCTTCTCCACTGTCTCTTTCAATGCCCGTTTCACTGGTGGCGTAGGCGTCACAATTCCATCGTTCCACATGACGCCAAGCTTCACCGCTTTTTCCAGTTTTATCTCTCGCCACGGAATAGGGACGCATTTGGGATCTAGCAGCCAAGGCTTCGCCTCGACTACAGTCTTGGAGAAATAGACGATATCACTGAGGCTCTTTGCCATAGGCCCGTTAACGGAGTTCACAGCTTCTTGGCCGGCCAGACCGGAACGGGCACGAGCGGTGGGGAAGCGGCCGAAGGAGGGACGGAGGGTGTAAAGGCCTGTACAAGCCGCTGGGATCCGTAGAGAGCCACCTTGGATACTAGGTCGTTAGTCCCTCCTCACTGATACTGAGGCCGTCCTCGAAACTTTAAGCTCAACATATGCACCCGGGCTTCTTACCTATATCGGTACCCACACCGAGGACGCTCCCTCCGAAAGCAATTAGCGCGCTCTCTCCTCCACTGCTTCCACCACTTGTCAACGCCCGGTTCAGTGGATTCAACGTCCGGCCAAACACGTTGTTCACCGTCTCGGGGATCATCATTGCTGTCGGCACGTTCGTCTTACAGTAAAGTACAGCGCCTGCACCGTGCAGCAAATCGACCAATATGCTGTTGTAGGTTGCCGGCGCATTAGCCCAATAGGCGAAGCCAACCGACGAAGCATATGGCATGACGTTGAAATTGTCCTTCAGACTGTAAGAGTTCCTCTCTATCAGTACGACTGGACATCGGAATCAAGCATCCGGACTGAAGCCTTACGAGACAGGGAGGCCGTGAAGAGGTCCTGAGACTCTGCCATTCTGCTTTTGGAAATCGTCAAGCTCAGCGGCGCGGGAAAGAGCTTGGGAAGGGAAGAAGGTGGTCAGGCAGTTTGTCTGTGTATAGAGCGGGTGGACATTAGCAACCCGCTTTCACAGCTTACCAGCACATTATCAGTACAGCCCAGTATCCCTACCAGTTGATGCGCTACAGCCGCCCTCTTGCAGAAACTCTGCGCAACCTGCACGGCTGTCCACTTCGACGTTCGCACATTCTCCAGAATATCCTCAGCGTATGCTGCTGTGATCTCTAATTCCTCCGTCGTGAACAGTCCAGACTCGACAGGGAAGTTGGCGACATCCAGCTGCGTCTCCGGTGGGAAGACCCTGGGCGGTATGCGCCATTCTTCCGGTATGGAATCTGAGACTTCCTTCCTCTTGGCTGCGCCAATCTCTTCCCAGCTTCTGCTTGACATTGACGTTGGACGGCTCATGATTGCAGTGTGCATCGGCTGTGCACAGTTTGCTTGCAGCCTGCAGTCGAGTTTGCGCAGCGATTAGAGGCCTAACAAATGAACGTATGAACATATCGGGGAACAGCCCGAGGTTTGAGGACAGACCTGCCGGTGCCGCAGCATGCTAATCGCTGAGGATGTGCGGGCATCGTCCGGGTGTCCATTGTCGCGGGTTTAGTCGTTATCTCCGCTCACTGCCGAGGAATGATACCTCGGCACACGAGAACACTCGTCTCGACAAAGGCACGGTGAGTGCAAAGAAGAGTAATAGTTAACGTAACTAGTGGGTATACTACCACACCTACAAGGAGATATACCTATGCACTCTCTTGAAGTTCCGAAAGTTCACACACTTAGGTCTGTAACAACGCAACTACGATGACTCAGAACGAAGGGTGGCTGATGAGAAAGCACGATAACATCTGCGGGTTATATCTGTCCCAATATCGAAATGGTTGCGACGAATACATCATTCCCTTTCAAACGTTTCCTTCTTTCGTAGATTCCCATCCCTTGTGCGCGAGCATCCAAGTCTCTCCGTCCAATGAACATTTCTTCCACCCGAACTCGTTCATAGACCACCAGCGGCACGTCATCGCATCCTTCCCACACGTGCACCTCTCCGCCGGCTCTAAATCCTTACGCCATTCGAGCATTGGCGACTATCTGCACTCAGGACAGCGCTTGTCTGGAGAGATAGTTCTGGTGTAGAAGATTGGTTTCTTCATGATGACATTCTGCTGTCTCTCCTGCTTTGTGAATTACTTACGCCATTCTGAGAGCTTATTAGACCGTCTGGAAGCTGATTTCAGTGCCAATTAAGCCTTAGCAATCTTGAAAACGCATGCTTCTCTGGCACGAAGGAGGGTCTTCATCTCACAGCCAGTCGACTCAATCAGAGCAATACAACCTTTACAGTAAGGTGAGCTTGTTCCTGCAATCTGGTCCTGCTTTCGGGAACATGTCAGTCCGGACCTGATAGGTTTGTCCTCCATATCGGTCACTCTCCGAAACATGGTTCAGTTGGCCATGTCCTGGAGGACGACTCCATAATGATCTTGACAAATGATCAGACAGGCACCATGCAATCTAGCAGGTATATACTCTCCTTCGATGATAGTCATCTAAGGCGGATTGGTTATGGTTACGGCTGCCGTACAAAAGCTGAGCTCCATCATGGCAACCCGCTTTGCTTCAAGTGACTGCCGAATCTACTACTTTCCCGGGTACTCAATACATCGGGAACATGCATCTGGAAGACAGTACTGCTCCATGAACTGCGAGGGCAGACAAGAGGAAGACCGAGCGCAACAGCGAGGCGAACGTCATGGAGAGAGAGGGACCGAAAGAATAGTCAATCCTCGAGGGATTTCCGCGGGCTCTATGGAACAAGACAGTTCCAACATGATCCCTCTAGGCGAGCTTGACATTGTGCTTGCTGCCCGAAAGCCGCAGGTCGCACTCGCTTTTGGCAGAATTACTACAAAGCTTTTCCAGTGCCAAGGTCTACTCGCCTTGGTGACCCACTCGTAACGGCAGAGGTTCCAGCAGACCGTCGCGAAAGAAGCTTGGAAGCGTCCATGGAAACCGTTAATGAAACTTACACGAGTACCTAGGCAGGCGAGATTGGCATCACAACCACTTTAACACTCTGACCTCAAACAATACCTGGTCTTCGACGCCCCTTGTCGTCCACACCAGCCTGTTTTCCAACCCCGAGTCGAGAGTCTCCCCGCAAGGGACGAGGTCAAGGGATAGCCAGACGTCCACACTGCGCAGACGCTGGCAGAAGCGTCCTGGGGTTTCCAAGCGGGTGCCTCTGGTGCACGGAACCGACGGCGGCCACAGTCGCGCTCGTACTGGTAGGAACATCGCCCAGTAGTTAACTTAGTTAGGTAGACAGGCCAATACCGAGACAGATGGGCGCCACTGGCGTGATGCTGGATCTGCCGCGGTCTGATTGGTTAGAGCCGCCAAACCGGTCAGCACGAGAGCTTGGCCTCGCTTACCACGAGCTCCTGCGGCGTCGCGTGCTCGGATAGTAGTGCCCGTTGGAGCTCTGCTCCGCACATGGCTGACCCCCCCCGCTTTGCCGCTTCTCTCACTCGACTGGCGACTATTTATCCTTCGCCTGCCGCTCCAGCCCATGTCGTCGTGTCATCATCCCCCCAAAGTGCGTGTTGTTGCTATGCAGCGCAGCCCGTCGACTGCCTGTATCTCTACAGCCCACCCGCCGTAGCCCAACAAGATGGTGTTCGACGTCGGAAAACCGACCGACGCGCATGGCTTGGTCTTGGAGGCATGGTCGCAGGGATACATGATCGGCTCGCTGATTATCATGGCCTGTATCACCATCTCGAACATGCGTCGCGGCGTCCTGTTACACAAGCTCATCTTGGTGGAGGTGAGTAGTCGTAGAACATGTCGCGCCCGTTGTCTGTGCTAAAGCGCGCGCAGCTTGTCTTCGGAACGTTCCATGGCACCTTCATATTCGCCGATCCACCAGCTTATGGCTGGTACCTGAGTGGTGAGTGCGCCTCACGGTCAAGCATTGCTGCCGACCTCTACTGACACGCTGCTCTGCAGTCACGGCAATCTTCCTCAACGTCTCGTGGAGCATGCATAACGTGATCGCGTGGATGAAAAACAAGCCCTTCTTAACCCGTAAGGTCAGCTTGTTTTATATCGGCACTGTCATTCTAGTCCAGCCGTACTGGGTCCTGGAGATATACGCCAACTTTACCTACTTCAACAACATCAATAACCTGTTTCACTATACAAGGCCTTACGAAGCTCTCTTTCGGTAGGTGCTTACTGGTCCTTGCCCTTCGCATCTCTTCTGACAAGTGTGCAGTGACCCATGGTGGATATTTACCACGATCAATCTCTTCTGGAACATAAAACGGCGCTACGAGTTTGGTCTGTTCGAACTTATCGACGTAAGCCCGCGCTTTGGCGTCCTGCTTGGGGCGATGATTCTCTCCGTGACCTTCATCATCGTGGACATCCTCTCGGTGACCGGTGTGCTAGCCAGCGGACTGCCAAATGGAATCAACCCATTCTGGAAGTTGGCCTACGTCTTCAAATGCTTAACGGATACGATCATTCTGGATGATTTCAAGACAGCGCTGGATAAGCTCAAGCAGTACAGGCTCCAGCGACTCAGCTCCGTAACGGACAGCGACCCGAATCGGAGGGACCTTACCTTCAGTCGTTCACGAAGTGTGGCTCCCCAACCGTGGCTGGATGCGTCGGGCGGCAATTCCGGTGATAAGCTGGGAAGTGCTGCGCATTATGACAATATCGACTTGGAGGCAAGATATTGGACTCAAGGCGATGGCGGAGCCTCGACATCCAGCAATGGATAGTTTTCTCCAGAGGAAATCATGATCGCTGTTCCCTTTACGCGTCGCCGTGTCTGATGGTTAGTGTTGCCAGTTACGGTGGGAAAGCGACTTGTGGTGATGACCACGTTCCGGAAGCGCAACGGTTTTCTAGCATTGCGACCACAGTGTGGAACACAACACCTTCGCACGTTTGCATAGAAAGCATCCAGCCGTACGGTGCTGTTAGACTGGCGGCTTTCAACACGTCAGCGGAGGATTGTCAAGTCTGGTGCGACTCTGATAGCGGTCTAGTCGTTCTGTGATTGTCACACCCCGCTTTTGGTATTTTGTTACGCCGTTGGGGGACTACGTTATGCCGTGGGATCAGGGACTGAAGCATCCGTGGAGTCGATCGACCGCAACGGCGGCCGTCTCTTGCAACAGACAGTCCTTAGTTGACATCAGGAGGACAGAAACCCAGGCCTCCTGGATCAACATAGCAGCACTACCAGTCTGCGCCTAGGCTCGACCGCTTCACTGTGTGGGAACGTCGTGATCTCGCGGTCATGAGACATGGGCGTTACCTAACTAGGCCCCCTACCGACACTGTGAGTCAGGAATGAGACGAAAACGATAAGACTCTAAGCAAATCAGCAGCAGTAAGTGCGCTCCCTCGGCTGCCGTTCGGCCCTTTCCGGCTGAGTCCTGCTTGTGCGAAGCGGCGGCTAAGACGTGCATGTTTCTGCAGAGGATCGGGCCTCAAGTTCTCGGATCCCAAATCGACATCCCATCTGGCTGGATATCAACAGCACTCATGTACCGGTGCGTTAGCCTTATCGCAAACGTAAGGTGACTCTCTGGAAGTGAAATACGTACACGGCATAATTGTCGGGTTCGTTGTCGCGCACTGTCCTGACAAGAGGGGTAGCGACGATGCTCTACAGCATGCCAGGCGGGCTGGGCTATACCATTTCCGCAACTCAGGAGGGGGAGGCTTTGGGCGGAACCGTTACGCTCAAATTATTGCGGCGCCATGACTTCTGTCGCGGTAGCCTGACCTCAGATGCAGTACAGCAGTGAGTCGTCGTTGTAGGACTATCATGGTTTATTCTGTATGTTATTGATGCATTTTCAATCACGTGATTCTTCAGGCTCTCTAGTGCCACAAATAAAGTCGCCGTATAATACTTCGTTGGCTTCACAATGAGCATCAAATCGGGCAATCCGAGATTCGACAAAGGATCGTCGCATGTCACTCCTTCCTCAGCCGGCTAAAAACATTGTCTGCTAATAACAAACATCAAATTGGTCGATACCGCAGCCGACCGGCTCTCTGTCTTCCTGCAGTCATAATCTCTCAAGACCCAACTGCTCGTTGTGCTGCATCTCTCGTTGAAACAGCTTCTTGACGCATGTTGTACCCATTCTATAATCATCGTTGAAAAATTTTCGCATCGCTTTCCACATTTTCATGGAATCATATAAGATCATCTAGAGTCCTTTTCTTTTCATCATTCTACTTACGTCAATAACCATTTCCGCTTGAACCCCCATCAAATGTATTGAAGCCACAGAAAACAGCCATGAAACGCCTGCGCAAATGCCAACTCGGATGCGAAAGCGGCATCTAAAGCATTGACAGGTCGCTCACAACGAGTCCGTCTTGATAGTCGGTCATCCGTTTAAGGTTTGTTCAGAAACTCCCACGGCGAATCGCGCGCTTGATCCACTTCATAAACTTCCATTCCTCGACGGTGAGCTCGTTCTTGAAGAGGACCTTGCTGAGTCTGGTCGACTCCGCGGTAACGTGCGAGAAGAACTTGTAATTGCTAATAGCCGTAAAGGCGTCTTCGGTCGGACGGTTAGATTCTTCTGTGATCTGGATCCTGACTTCCACTCGACCATCTCGGCTGTTGGCTGTCTTCAGAGCCTTCTTACCCTTCCCGATGGCGCACACTTTTCCCAAAGTCAGTATACCCGGGGTTCCGGTCTTGCACACGACCATGGGAGTACTGAGGTGCAGAGTTCCTTTGATCACCTTCACCGTGAAGGTATCCTTGTCGCCTTCGGACACTTCGATCGGCTGGAGTCCGCATGGGAAGACCATTCCTTTGCGTCGCTTCTTCGCCTTCAGCTCCTCAAAGTGTTCCTTGACGGCCTTCCGCACCTCAAAGAACGTCCCAGCTTGCACAATCGTCACACCCCTGGTGTTCACCATCTTCCTCACGTCCGACGGAACCTTGACGTGCTCGACACAGAGAACCACGGCGTACTCTCTGTATCCGGTCTTGTTCGCGGCTTCTGCCTTCTTCACGTCGAGAGGAGAGAGTGGAGTGCCGATAGACGTCGCCAGGACCGGTACGTCGAAGTCCTTCAGGACTTCTTTCATGGTTGCCGCGAGGTTCTTCGTCGGAGCGTGGATGCGCATGCCGATGCTTGTTGGCTCTTCGTCGTCCGATGAGTCTTCATCGCCCGACGGATCGTCTCCGCTCGAGGAGTCTTCTTCGCTCG
>Ga0181465_100744_pt2 | contig 11882 bp, 14 predicted proteins | sample InSIn3gowninarea_FD_119076 | JGI IMG/M metagenome (GOLD analysis project Ga0181465, IMG submission 119076) | Clean room microbial communities from NASA Spacecraft Assembly Facility at Jet Propulsion Laboratory, Pasadena, California, USA -... ... | reverse complement strand
GAAGTTTATTTTGATCACAGGTCATGTGATTTCTTGGAGCACTTGGGATATTCCTCTCATGGGCACTTGGGAGGAGATTTTCTATGAATTACCCAGCTCGGAGGTGATTCATTTCATTTGGATGATAGCATGGGGATTGGATTCTCTCATTTGGAGTGAAGTCCCCTGATTGTCATCACTTCTACCTTGAGGAGGCCATTGATTAGAAAGGAGGTTTCCATATAGACCTTCCATTCTTTCATGATGAGAGCCATTTGGTTTATCCATGAAGGGCCAACTTACACACTTGGGAGGAACCATTGGGAGACATGATTGTTATAGAATGTCTGAAGTAATGGTGGAGCCTATTGGATGTAGATGCCATAAGAGGAGAAGGGGAGATTTTGCAGCACCCTTGTAGCTGCTTGAGGACAAGCAACATTTGGGAGGGGAAGACTATAATATTCCTAAATTAGCATGCAGCTAATAGGAATATTAATTTTTCTCTTCATATCTAGTTATATGAATAAATGGGTAAGGAGGCCCATCAGTAGCTTAAGTAGGCATAAAATCCCTCTTAATGTGAAAAGGGATCATGTTAATAACTAGATCAAGCATCCTCATGTGTGAACAAAGTCTAATATATGTGGACAAGGTCAAGTTTGACTAAGTCAACAACATTAATATGGGATGAGTGGATCATCAATAAAGATGGCTCAATATGAATGTATATCAATCTAGCTAGTCAAAATGAATACACCTTGCGTGTGAAAGAAGATAATGCATGAAGACTAAATCAAGGTTGACTAAATCAAACAACATTGTAAATAGAAGAGTGGGACTAATGTAGACAGCATAATTTTGGAGGAGGAGTCTTTGCATGGAAGTAACCTCATAAATGGGTGGGACCCTTGGTGAGGAAGCTCATCAACTATATAATGGAGGGAATGGCAGAAATTTTGGATAGAATGAGAATATGATCTTATGATTGGGTTTGTTTATACTAATTGCATGCTTCAATTGTTTAGCTAAGTTTCAACACTTTTTAGTGTAAGGGTTTTCTCATGCAGGAATTCCGCACTCTTGCTTAGAGATCTTGTTTAAGAAATCCGAGAAGAGCTTTTTGTACTTCATTTCCACCATCTGGAAACTAGCCAAGTAGTCACCTATAGCTACAACACAGTCCCTTGTAGAAACTGTGCTATTTCTTTGGGTGTTGTAGTGGAATGGTTTAAACCCTTGCATTTTGAGCTAGTTTCCCAGGAGGAGGATCGACCTTTTTCTTGGAGAGCTAGTGGGAGCATCTACAGCCATTTATTTGTATTTTCAGAAATTTATATGGAGTTCTTCAGCTATACTTCATGATTGAGCCATAGATCTGCAACATATACTTCATGTACTTCATGTTTATCAAGAAATCCTTGTTGGGTCATCTTGGATTCTTGTAAAAGAGACTACATCTATGTTTTTATGCCTCATTGATTCATATAATAGAAGATCTGATTTTTCTCATTATTTATGAGTATAAACCCTCAATAAACTGCGTTTTCACTTTCTGCAGTAACTCTGTGTTGCAGTAGTCTTGGGGTTTCAGTGTTTTTGGGCTGTTTAGAGCATGGGAGGCCTGTTTAACTAGGCCATAATTATTTGTGTCTGATTTCCTATCAGATTTGGTTGTTATAACATCATATCTAATTGATCCATGTGATGCATTCATATTTTAATGCATAAATTTATGAAAAATGTGTTTTCTATGCATGTATTGTTGAGTTTTCCTGTTTGGGAATATTACATAAATGCAGCTAAACCAACCAACAACATTTTGTCACTCAACAAAATAACAAAGAGACTACCCAATTAAATCATTACCACTTCAATTAAAGGAAGAAAAATAACATAAATAGAAGGTTTCATGATCACATAAATTTCTTCTTTAATGGACAATGTTTCTCATGTCATAGTTTTGGTCATAAAGTTGTACAATGTGTTGCATACAAAACCATCATGACCAGAGAAGCTAGAAAGCAAACAAATGAGACTAGAGTAAAGAAGAATACTTACAACAATTTTTCTACTCTTCAAGGAGAAATTGAATGCTCTTATTGCAATAACTTTGGACATGAAGAATCTGAAAGTGGGAGAAAACTTCAGCCAAAAGAACATATACCCACAAATTCTAGGGTATGGAGAAAGAAGGACTCACAGGTTGAAAGATCTGGCATAGCATTATTTGGAGAAGGAGAAGAAAATAATGGTACATTGATAGTGGATGCTCAAAACACATGACATGTGATCAAAATAAACTTCTTTCATATAATGCATTAGAGAAAGAAAAGAATGTTACTTTTGTAAATGACTCTCCTGTTATCATTAAGGGTAAAGGTTTTCTGTTTCTAAGAGAAAAGGTTAAAGCTAACAATGTTATGTGTGTGGATGGGTTAAAGCATAACTTGTTGAGTGTAAGCCAAATGTGTGATCAAGGAAATGAAGTTTCCTTTAGTTCAAAAGAATGAGTAGCAAGTGAACTTGACATAGGAAAAATAGTCATTAAAGGAACTAGAACACCAAGAAATCTGTATATATTGAAAGGTGGCCAAGAGCAATGCTACTTTGGTAAATATACACAAAATTGGTTATGGCATAGAATATTGGGACATTTGAGCTTCTCTCAAATAAGTAAATCTAGCAGACTCAAAGTTGTCTATGATCTTCCCATCATCACTCTGCCTGAAAGTACCATATGCAAATCATGCCAATTTGTTAAGAAAACCAAGGTGCAATGCAATGCCAAATAGGGATCAACAAGTAAGCCTCTTGAACTTATACATACTGATCTATGTGGTCCTGTAAGGAAAAATTCGCCTCCTAAAATTTCACCTTTTATTTATTGGTGACTTCTCTAGAATGTGTTGGATCGGTTCACTAAAACATAAAGATGAAGAATTTGAAAAATTTAAGGTCTTCAAAGATATGGTTGAAAATGAATTAGATCTAAAAATAAAATGTCTTAGATCTGACCAAGGAGAAGAATATGTATCAGATGAATTCTTTGAATTCTATGAACATCATGGCATAAAAAGACAATTTTATGTTGCTGGAACCCCACAACAAAATGTTGTTGTAGAAAGAATGAATAGAACAGTTCAACAGATGGCTCGTGCTACATTTAATGAATGTAGAAGTCCCAATACCTTTTGGGGAGAAGTAGCACATACTGTAATAAATATTCTTAACAAGGCTCATGTTCATGTGAATAGTGATAAAACTCCTTATGAGCTCTGGTATGGTAATCTTCCCAATGTAAAGAATTTTGGAGTTTTTGAAATAATTTTTTTTTATCAAGAACAATGATCAAAAACTTGGTAGGTTTGAGCCTAGAGCAGATGAAGGAATATTTCTTGGTTACTCTTCTAGAAGTAAATCATATAAATTTTACAAAAAAAAACTTCGGAAGATTGTTGAATGTATTGATGTTGTAATTGATGAGTCTCTCACAACTCCTAAAAGGGAAATAACAACAACAAAATGAAGATGATGATGATGTATTTTTTCCCTCATCAAATAGCAACAATATATAAGGAGAACCCAATGAAGCACCAGAAGAAGATATATCTAAAAAGGCTCCATCCAGGTATGTTCAAAAGAATCATCCAGAATCTCAAATTCTAGTAGAAAAGGGATCAGGTGTCCAAACAAGAAGAACTATCATAGGATACCCTAGCTATCTGGCACTCTTATCCACTATTGAACCACATAATTTAAATCAAGCTAGTAAATATGAATGTTGGATTCAAGCCATGAATGAAGAACTTGATCAGATTGAAAAGAATCATACTTTGGAATTGGTACCAAGGCCTCATGATAAAAATGTTATTGGAACAAAATGGATATTCAAAAATAAATTAAATGAAGATAGATTTGTTATTAGAAACAAATATAGACTTATTTGTAAAGGGTATGCTAAAAAACAGGTATATACTTTGAAGAAACATTTGCTCATGTAGCCAGACTTGAAGACATAAAAATGTTTCTTGCTTTTTCAAGTTTTCAATAGTTCAAAGTTTATCAAATGGATGTAAAATATGTTTTCCTTAATGGTGATCTAGAAGAAGAAGTTTATATAGAACAACCAGAAGGATTCATTCTGGGAAATGATGAAAAACTTGTTTGCAAACTGAAAAGGCCTTTTTATGGTCTCAAACAGGCTCCACGGGCATGGTATTATCATCTTGACAAATATCTTCAACAACAAGGTTTCACAAAGGAACCTGCTGACAGTAACTCATACACAAAAATTGAGAATGACAAACTATTGATTATTGTTGTATATGTTGATGACATCATTTTTCGAAGTAATGAAGAGTCCATGAGTCAGAATTTTTTTTCTATTATGCAAAAATAATTTGAAATGGAATTTCTTAGGGAACTAACATAATTTATTGGCTTACAAGTGCAACAAGCAACAAATGGCATATTTCTATCACAAGAAAAATATCTCAAGCAAATTCTGAAGAAGTATGGGATGGAAGACTACAAACATGTGAGTACTCCAATGGTAACTAGATGTAACCTCAGTTCTCATGATTATTCTCCCATGGTGAATCAATTGAGTATAGATCCATGATTGGAAGTATGATTTATCTAGTTGGGATTGTTGGATGATTCAAAGCTAACCCAAAAGAGTCTCCCCTTCAGGCTATAAAAATAATATTAAAATATCTACAAGGGACTCAAGACTTTGGTCTATGGTATCCAAAGAATGTTGATCTCACTCTTCATGCTTACACAGATGCAGATTGGGCTGGAAATTTTTATGATCGAAAAAGCACCAGTGGTGGTGCATTCTATATGGGACCCCAACTAGTCTCTTGGTTTAGCAAGAAACAAATTTCTATTGCCTTATCTACAGCAGAAACAGAATATGTGGCTGCAGCATCATGTTGCACAAAAATTCTTTGGATGATGCAGAAATTACAAGATATTCAAATCAAATGTTGACCTCCCATCTCCATTCTATGTGATAATACAAGTGCCATTAGTATCTTGAAAAATATTGTTATGCATTCCAAGACCAAGCACATTCCTATCAAGTATCACTTCCTACGAGAACAAGTGCTTGAAAAAAAGGTTAAATTGGAGTATGTTCCCTTCAAATAACAAGTTGCAGATATATTACTAAACGTCTTCCTAGGGAAGCATTCAAATATCTCATACAGAAGATGGGAGTTGCCTCTATCTCTCTTATCAAATCTGCTTAATTTCAGAAGATTAAATTCGGTACACTGGTTTCATAAAGGCGAATTGCATATATACGCGAGTTTTTGTACATAAAACCACGTATGGTTTTTACTAACAAAACTTCTCTTGGCCAACTTTCAAAAAAGTCTATGGTGTTGTTGGGTAATCTCTGTTGTTGTTCGAGTATTCATATTACTATACCTTTCTTTGATATTTATCTCCTTGATGAAGATGCTTTGATGAATTGGTTGTTGAAGGTGTTCAGGATGCACAAGTCTATGGGGGAGCACCTACCTTGTTGAAAAGGATGCATTGTTGGCATTTTGATTGGTTGTTGTGTTATGATCTCCTATTTGAGATTCTTTGGTATTAGTTATACAAAGTTATATTTTTTATTTGATGAAAATGTCATGTTGAGACCTATGATGTAAATTTGTTATATTCAGTCATGTAAGGACTTGTTCAAATTTGTAAACCCACTTGGTTGGGTACTTAAGTCAAATATGTAATTCCACTTCTTTGGATCATTAATGTAAGTATGATTCCTTAGTGATAGGAATGGTCATAATCGGTTAATTTATAGAGTCATGTACTTCTTTGAAAAATATGTCTGAATATTTAACATGAACTCAGGGGGAGCATGGTCAATTCGGTGAGCATTAGATATGAAGTGCTCTTCTTTCTACATTAAAAGAGAAACACCGGTTTGTTATTGATTCGTCCTTTGCCCTTGACGTCTAAAGGGGAGAGTAACTTGGTGTTTGAATAATAATGTTTATGTATCTATCAGGTATCTACAGGCTGTTGTGATCAAACACTAACATGGTTACCATCAAGTCCAAAGGGGGAGATTGTTGGCATTATGATGTAATATGTTGTCCTTGATGGCAATGTACTCGGTGAATTTTCCCTTCATGGAAACCTATTTGATGAGTTTCATTTTGATAGCAACCTATGTGTTAAAGATGTAAAAATGATGTTTCTACTGGTTAGTTCAGATGTGATAGAGAAATAAATTCCAGTAAGTGCTAGAGAAATGAAACAAGAATTATTTCTCAATGTATACACAGGTTTGATGAAGGAAAACTTCATACATACACTACTTGGTATACAGGAAACCTGTGTATACATTCATAATTAGTATATACGCAGTTTTTTATGAAGAAAAGACATGTATATATGCGTGTACAAAGAAGCCAAATCGCGTATACCTTTTGTGCTCTAAAATTATGATACTAGGGGGCATTACCATGGCATTAGCCCACAGTATCGAGCGATGTATTATCTATTTGATTTCGTCCAAGAATACCATCGACAATTGTGTGGTTTTGGCTCATGGTATTGGAAAAGGCTAAATATATATAAGGAGAAGAAGATCATAGTGCAAGGGGTGTGCATGTGTAAGGGTTGTTACTGAATACTTCTCTCTGAAGTATATTTGCATGGGAAGAACTCTTTTTTATTGGTAGATCTAAATCTATGATGAACCCTTAGATACAATGATGGATCAGAATCTCTAGACCTAAAATGACTATGTACTTGCATGATCTAATTATGAGATGTTTGGATCTGCGACCTGGCACATCTTTGCTAAAGTGAAGTAAAGAAATATGGGTAAGTTTATAGATCTACATCCTTCCGCAGTAATAAAATTTACAGATCTATATGATAGTTCGTCATAGTGAAAGAGCGTATACACACAAATTTGTCTTAGCTAAAGCGCGTATGGAATTCAGGGTTTTCTGAAGCTTACTAGAGAGGTTATATGTTTATTTTTTGTTGTATTTCTGTTGTCTGTCAATGATGTCTTAATGTAGATTTGGGTTTCTTGAATACTGCATATGATGCTAAGTTAAATATGTACAAATATGATCAATGAGTGAGTAAATACATTTAATGATGACTGAATAAATAAAGGTTCTACATTACTGAGAAGATATCTGAGTGAAAGCCTCAGATCTGGTTCTGAGACTGATCATATTCTATAGATTAATTATTATCAAATCTATACCAAGGTTGGTGTGAAGGAAAGCGCATATACACGCAGGATCAGTAAAGTGAAGTAGCATATGTATTTTAACATAATGAATGTTCAGGGTTGAGATTGATTTTGCATACTCATTCTGAAGTCTGGGTTTATTATTGTGTTCTGGTTACAATGATCTCACTGTTCTGATTGAAGTTTGGGTTAAGTTTATTATTGATTATGTTTATGATGAGTTTTGTTGAAGCTGTGGGATCCAGTGTGAAAATTGATGAAAAATGGCCTGCAGTGGTTCTGAGGGTTGAAGCCTTCAGTGTGGAACTAGAAGCTTCCTGCCATTAGAAGTTGGTGTTCTGATCAGGGGGTTGAAGCTCCCTTCCAGTAGAGGTTGGTAAACGAGATCACGGGGTTGGAGCTCCCTTCCAATACCAGCTAGAGAATGAGATAAGGTTGCATCCTTCTGCAGGTAGATGACTGCATACTAATATGATTCTGCATCAGTACAATATTGTAAGCATTTTTCCATATAATAAATATTGAAGACAAAGACGACAACAACGATGGTTATCTCTTGAATTGGGTTTCACCTTAAATATTGGTGCTCATGTGTGATGATTTATTCTGTTGTTACTGCACATATTTACTACTTAACTATCTGATGCATAACTGATAAACTGGGTTAAAGAATGATTCTGAAATATTATCTAATAATAAATTTATCTCAGTATACGCAATTTTCTATTAGTGTATCCTCGTATATACGCTAATTGGGCTAATCAAAGTCGTGTATAGAAATCAGTAAGAGAAAAGTAAAAGATTGTGATTATTGATAATACTAATTCACCCCCCTGCCCCCCACCCCTCTTAGTATTTTTCCCAACATCATTTTACACCTTAAACAAGCACATGAACCAAATAATATGAGCTTTTGATTTATGTTTGGTGAAGTAGTAATTTAAGGGAGAAATAAAAAGTAATAATTGAAGTTAAATAGAGAAAAATAAATAACCAAAATATTCTCAAGAGAGCCATGAATCACTTGGTAAAAGATACTAGTTAACCAGGTAACCGATGAGGATCACAAGGAAGCTTACAAAGAAATAAAATATGCAAAACAAAATAATATTGCACACAGAAGAGGACATGAATTGTTTCATTCACATATCCATATCATTAATGAGAAATGACGCACCTTTAAAGGAAACCAAATAGGGTTAACAAACTCCTAAAAATATAAATCTAAAAAAATAACTTGAGATCTTATAATAGTATTTCTAATCACATGCTTTTACTCATTTCACACATTAATTCTATAAGTATTTGTTGGTGGAAAAATGAATTATCTACAATACCTAATTTGTATCTACACATTAAAAATTTCGCCCTTCCTAATAGCACAATGAAGGTATCTTCCATATTCTCATTTGTATTAAAATTCATCAATTCAATTTTGTTAGATTAATTTTTTTCTCTCTAATAAGAATTACTTCTCATTTTATTTCTCCTATTCCTTCAAACGTATACCTTATCCAAATTTCTTTAGGGGAAGCACTACGAGATGCTTTATAATTGGATTAAATTGATGACAAGGAAACAATTACTTCCTTCTTCTTTCTCCAAGATATTATCCTAGATCTAATACTAAATGTGTCTCCAAAGGTGGATTTTTTATCATCTAAATCTCCCACAAAAATAGAATCAAAACAAAATATAAAATCATTATCAAAACTATTAAAATATTCAATATCGAATTCTCCAATCCTTTTAAATATTAAATGGCTCTTTTGCCCACTTTCTAGTTACTATTATGTAATTTAGCCATGAACTAAAATATTATGCTAAATAAATATTTAATATCAGGTCTTGTTGTAGTCAAATGTTTTATACTTCCCACCAACAGTAAATATGAAGTACCATTTCATTCTTTTCTATCATCATAATTATACATATTAATGTTATGATCTAATCTAGTAGGCATTGGATTACATTCACTCCTAACGAACCTCCTTATTTTCTTGTTTATTTACTCTAGGTGACGAAAGTATTACAACTCTTTCTCATCTCAATGCATAAATATTAATCCATAAACCAAGATCCTACTTTTCAAATTCATATTATAATTACCTTTTTATATCATCAATCAAATTTCTAGCACTTCTTGTTATGATTAAATCATCAATATACAAGAAATTCAAATCAACATTTTGAATTTTATCCTTCTTCATGTATAGTTTTGGATCACTCTTACTTTTGATGAAAACTTGATGAAAGAAAAAGTATCAGTTTTCACATACCATAACCTAGGATCCTATTTAATACCATTTAGTAATTTTATCAAATTGCATGAAAGATGTTCTTGTCCATTCTTTTAATTTTACATTGGAAGATATTCAATTAACATTCAACTAATGCAACTTTCAATTCTATTCCATAGGTAATATCATGTTAATTTAATGGCATTGATTTTAGATATAGGTGTAATTATGTCTTTATATTCTATTCATTTTTCTAATATCCTTTACAACCACTCTATCTTTCAAATTTATTATATTACCATTCGCATTAAACTTAGTTTAGAACAACCAATTAGAACCTATATAAACTATATTTTTAAAAAATTCTATTTATTCTAAAATATCATTTTTCATGATGGAATCATATTTTTACTTCATAGAATTCATCAACTCTCCTTGTGGTCCTTTTATTTCTCAAAATTAAAGGTTATTATACACTCATAAATTGAGTTGTGAAAGCATAATATTTGCACCTATTAGATATTTCAACTTACCTTGTTGATCTATTTAATGCATCATTTATTTACGTACATGCTCCAATATTTCTTAGTATCACTCCAAACTTCTTCGATATACTTTGTGTTTATGTAGATTCAATGACACATTGATATTCAACATCAACTTATAGGTATCCAAATATTCTACTTTGTCATTTTCAATGCTATCTTCATTCAATTCCCATACACCATGATCATGCTCATTTTGAACCTATTCAACATATTCATGAAATTCAACATCTCTACTTGAGAAACTTTATAATAACAATATCATACATTTTGTAAGCTTTATGGTTAGCACAATAACCAATAAATATATATTTCATTTCCATTACATCAATTTTTATTCTATCTTACTTTGGAATGTCAGAATATGCTTTACTACTGAATTTTTTTAAATGATTATCAACTGGATTAGAACAATGGAATGCTTCATAAGGTGTTTCATTCTTTGAAACCTTTTTAGTAAATCAGTTATTTCGATAAACAATAGTGATTATAGGCATTGGAATGTGTCTTACCTTTAATGATGCTTCAAGCACATTTGACAACGGTTCTCTTTTACATTTTGACGAGAAGTATGTGGATATACATATTATTTTTGAATTCCATGTTTTTTCTATATTTTATGAAGTCTCCTACTATGTACTCTTGCCCTTATTATGATCTATGATTCTTGACGTGTTTACAGATACGATTTTAAGTCATGTTTTTTAATTCTATAAAATATTAAAACATATCACTCTTATTCATGATGAAATAAACCCATGTACATATTTTTATATCATTAATGAATATAAGGAACTAATGTTGTCCCTCAAGTGACACAATTTTCATGCGACCACATGCACCAATATGCACAAGAATCAAGAACTTTGATCAACTCATACCTATGTTCTTTCCTTGGCACACAACCACAACCATCATTCTTTAAAATAGAATGTCCCCCCACTATCTCCTTCTTTTGAATTAAAGCTATATCAGTGAAATTTAGATGATCATACTTTAAGTGTCATAATTCGTTTATAGACATATTTTTTTATGACAATGATTGATGATCCCTCATATTAGAATTAAGTTTGTGGAGCCTTTCCACTATAATTGATTTTTCTGTAATTGTTTGGTGACCTTATATCTCTTTTAGAAGAGAACCTAAATTCACAAATTCAACTTTTAAGCACCATTATTTTCCTCATGATAATTCAGAAGGCAATATTTATGACGTGTCATATTAATAGAAGCACAAGAATCTATAAATCTTCAATTGGAAAAACTTTGTCCTGTTGATAAAGATTCGTCTAAAATAAATAAATAACTTGATATTTTTCAAATCATCACTTCTTGTTTCTTCTTTATTAGAAAATTTTCTTGTATTCCTTTTATATTTTGACTCACAAAGACTTTTTTTTTTTCCTAAAATACTCAACATAATGTCCAAACATGACAGAATAATAACATGTGACATTTCACTTTACACATGTATCTATATTTTTGGATACTCAACATAATGTCCAAACATGACAGAATAATAACATGTGACATTTCTCTTTACAGATGCATCTATATCTTTGGATGTCTTGCTTAATACTAAATTTTGATTACGCTTACCTCACTTGATTTTTTGCGAAGGATTTCCTTTGCGTGACTACATTACTTTGGTTATTATCACCAAATTTTAACTACGAAACCAACTTATTAGATTATTTTCTCATTCCTCTTCTAGCAATGGCATACCCATTGGATCATCAAATGAAGGTGCCTTTTCCACAGCTAAAGGACTAGGAAAAATGTTTCATATTAATATAATTTATCATTAAATTTTATGGTATTCAAATTATTAGATTATCCATTCTCTCTAATAACTCCAAGTTTATCTCTCATCACTTTAAT
>Ga0181465_100808_pt1 | contig 11915 bp, 15 predicted proteins | sample InSIn3gowninarea_FD_119076 | JGI IMG/M metagenome (GOLD analysis project Ga0181465, IMG submission 119076) | Clean room microbial communities from NASA Spacecraft Assembly Facility at Jet Propulsion Laboratory, Pasadena, California, USA -... ... | reverse complement strand
TAGGTCACCAATGCTATGGTACCAAGAATGCGCCAAAGGCTGAAAATATTATGGATATCGTGAACGACCATCAGCTTAAAACCCCGGTTTATGTTGGTGATACGATGGGTGATTTTACCAGCGCTCAAAAAGCAGGCGTACCCTTTATTTTTGCCGCCTATGGCTTTGGTAAGGTAGAAGAAGGACAGGTAGCAACGATCGGGCATTTTACTGATCTGCTGGAGATACTTTAGGTTAAACCGCTTGGTTGTAACAATATTTTCTTTTAATTAAATAAAATAAACTTTTGGTATGGTTTTTTGAGTGATTGGTGTAAAATATCAAAACCATGAAAACTATAGTATTTATACACGGCATGTTCCAGAACCCAAAAAGTTGGAACAAATGGATCGAATTTTTTAGTGCAAAAGGATATAACTGTATTGCGCCTGCCTGGCCAATGCACGAAGGTGAACCAATTGAATTGCGTCATAATCCACCCGCAGGCTTAGGCGATCTGCATCTGCAGACCATAGTAGATGAAATGGAGGATATCGTAACATCACTTGATGAGAGACCAATTTTGATCGGTCACTCAGTTGGCGGTTTAATCGTACAGTTATTAGTTGAAAAAGGTTTAGCTGAAATTGGTGTACCAATTAGTTCGGTTGCACCAAACGCTATGCTGGCTTTCGACTGGGGATTTATGAAAAATAGCGCATTGATCGCCAACCCTTTTAAAGGTAACGAACCATTTTACATGGATCTGGAAAGTTTCCATGGTGCTTTCTGTAATACCATGAGCATGGAAGAAACAGAAAGAGCCTACAATGAATATGCTACGCACGATAGCCGTAATGTATTACGCGATTGTATGGGAGCAGACGGACAGATAGATGTGGATATGCCGCATGCGCCGCTTTTGTTTATTGCGGGTGAAAAGGATGAGATCATGCCGACAGAATTAACTAAACGAAATAGCGAAGCTTATACCGATGAAGTAAGCATAAGTGAATATAAAGAGTTTCCTAACAGGGGCCATTATATTTGCGGCCAACCGGGTTGGGAAGAAGTGGCTGAGTATGTATATGATTGGTTACAGAAACATCAGGAACATCAATATCATACTTCCGCAGTATTGTAAGTGATATCGTAAGTTGTGAATGGCGGGAAATAGGTGAAATATCCACACCCGCCATTATTTTTTACTGCTGATCTGAAACCAAACTTTCCATTACCAGGATAGCTGCGCCAATCAGCTCCGCATCAAAACCAAGTTCAGATACCAAAAGTTCGGTGCTTGCTACCAGGCGGGGGATGCAATATTTGTTTAACGCTTGCTGGATAGGTGCTAACAATATTCGCCCAACTATTGCTCCGCGACCGCTAAGTACAATGCTTGATGGGTTCATGATATGGATTAGTATAGCCAGCGCCTTTCCTATTTTATAGCCGGAATCAGAAAGTAGTTCTATCGCAAACTGATCGCCTGCATTTGCGGCTTCTAATATGGCATCACCCACAAGTTTCGGGTGGTTTTCTTCGGTATATTTTAATGATGATATACGGCCATCTTTTATACCCTCAATGGCCTTTTGTACAACAACTAATAAAGAGGCTTCAATCTCTAAACAACCACGTTTGCCACAGCTGCAAAGGGCGTTGCTATCGGATATAGGGATATGGCTAAATTCACCGGCAAAACCATTATGGCCGCGATATAGTTCATCATCAACAATCATCCCCAGCCCAATACCCCATCCAAGGTTAATCACCATTACATCCTTACTGTTCTTGGCTATGCCAAAACGCTGCTCGGCCAGTGCAATAAGGCTGGAGTCGTTATCGATACATGTTGGTATGCCTGTTTCCTGAGTTAGAAAATGGGTTAAGCTTTCGCCGCCCGCGTCAAGGTGGGTATAGTTAATACCCTCGTTTACATTAATAAAACCCGGCATGCCAATACCAATCCCGGCAAATTTATCTTTAGGGATGCCGGTGCTTCGTACATATTCATTAATGTAGCCTATAAGTTTTGCTAAAGCTTCATCATTATCCATGAGTTGAAGTTCAACCACCATCATGTCGCCAACCGGGTTGTTAAGCAAATCAGTCAGCTGTATGCGGGTTGTAAATTGATCCATGGCCACGGTTAAAATGTACATGGCATCTCCTTTTATGGAGTATACCTGCGGCCTGCGGCCACCGCTTGAGCGCGCGTAGCCATCTTCCATTACCAGGCCATCTTCAATTAACTCAGCAATAGCTTTAGCGGTTGAAGGCAGGCTTTTATCCAGTATCTCGCTTAATTCGGCGCATGATAGTCCCTTATCGAAATAGAGATGTTTAATTATCTGGCTTTTTAGCGGTGAGTTTTTCAAAATAGATTAAATTAATTAGTGCAAAATTTACTTAAACATATATTGCTTTGCTCAAGCAAATTATAAATAAATAGTGCAATTAAGCAATATTTAGCGCCAATTTACACATAATGACAAAATAAAAAAGCGCCGGGTTAATAACCGCGGCGCTTTTGAAAATAGAGGTGGGGCTAATTATTTTGCTACTGCAAATTCGCCGTCAGCTTTAATGGTAACATCATCACTTAGGATAGCATTAGGATACATGCTGCCTAAATTAAATTCGGTACGGGTTACGGTACCTGTTAATTGGAAACCTGCATCATTAGCTTTGCTCATTGGGTTAACAATTGTACCACGGTACCAAAGGTCAAATATTACTGGTTTGGTTATACCGTGCATAGTTAAGTTACCGCTTAATTTATAGTGGTTAGCAGTAGTTTTAACAATACGTGTGCTGGTGAAAACAATTGTAGGGTCAGCAGCAAGGTTAAAGAAATGGTCTGATTTCAAATCGCCATCGCGCATATCATTACCGGTATTAATAGAAGCTACGCTTGCAGCAAGATCAAATTTTGCATCGCTGAAATCTGGTTTTGAAGAAGTGATCGTAACATCAAAATCTTTAAAGTTACCTTCAACATCAGATACTGACATGTGTGTAACCGTAAATTGTAAACGTGCGTGTGCTTTGTCAACCTTCCAGGTTGTTTGTGCAAATACTGCAGTTTGAAATAAGACAGCAGCTGCTAATAGGATTAATTTTTTCATGATTTTTGTTCTTAAATATTTTTATCAAATGTAAGATAGATATTTTAATTTACATGTTTAAACATGTAAATTAATTGTCATTAAAATTAGGGTAAAATATTGAATGAACAGGTATAATTCAGGTGTGACCAACGTTTTAAGATATCAAAAAATTTAATTACGTTTGGGAGTTAACTGATCGAAATTATTTTAAACACTTATGCGATTTAAAAAACCACTTGACAAACTATTGCAGGAAGCCGCTGAAACGGGCGAGGGAACATTAAAAAGAACATTAGGAGCAGGTAATTTAATTGCCCTGGGCATAGGCGCTATTATTGGAGCCGGATTATTTGTAAGAACCGCCGCTGCAGCCGCAGATCATGCCGGTCCATCGGTAACATTAGCATTTATACTTGCCGCAGTAGGTTGCGGACTTGCCGGTTTATGCTATGCGGAGTTTGCCGCCATGATACCGATTGCAGGTAGCGCCTACACCTATTCATACGCCACCATGGGCGAAATGGTAGCCTGGATAATAGGATGGGATTTGGTATTGGAGTATGCTGTTGGTGCAGCTACCGTATCTATAGCCTGGTCGGAATATTTAAATAAGCTCCTCAATAATTTTGGTATAAATATACCATATCAACTGTGCCATTCACCTTTCCAATCTTCGTTAGATGGTACAATGCACGGTCTTATTAACATACCCGCATTATTCATCATAGTATGTTTATCATTAGTGCTGATACGTGGTACGCAGGAATCAGCAGCGTTAAATGGTATTATCGTGGTTGTAAAAGTGGCTATCGTAGTATTGTTTATAGCTTTAGGCTGGAGCTTTATGAAGCCGATCAACCATACGCCTTATATACCTGTTAATGTTGGTGAAGAAGCGTTTTTCCACGGACATAAAAGCTTTTTAAATTATTTCACAAACGACTTCGGGAAGTTTGGGATATCAGGTATCATCAGCGCAGCGGGTGTAGTTTTCTTTGCCTTTATTGGTTTTGATGCCGTATCAACCGCAGCACAAGAAGCTAAAAACCCTAAAAAGGATATGCCTATTGGTATATTAGTTTCATTAGCCATTTGTACCGTATTATATGTATTGTTTGGCCATGTGTTAACCGGTATTGCTAACTATAAAGAATTTGAAGCCGCGGGTAAAGAAGCATCTGTAGCTTACACGATTGAAACTTATATGCAAAGCTACCACTGGTTATCATTATTAGTTACCGTGGCTATCTTATTCGGTTTCTCATCGGTTATATTAGTGATGTTGCTGGGACAATCAAGGGTGTTCTTCTCTATGTCTAAAGACGGTTTAGTGCCTCCTGTATTTTCAGCAATTCACCCTAAATTTAAAACACCATATAAATCAAACCTTGTCTTTCTGGTCTTCGTAGGTATTTTCGCCGCATTTGTGCCGGGTGATGTGGTAGGTGATATGACAAGTATTGGTACCTTATTTGCATTTGCTTTGGTATGCGTTGGCGTTATGATATTAAGAAAATCCGACCCTAATACACCACGCCCGTTCCGCACACCGTGGGTGCCCTTTGTTCCTATATTAGGTGCTGCAGTTTGCGTATTAATGATGCTTGGACTTGGTAAAGACAACTGGTTGCGTTTAATTATATGGATGGCTATAGGTTTTGTGGTGTACTTTAGTTACAGTAAGAAGCATTCGCTTATTCGTAAAGGTACTGTGGTTTTACCGCACGATCCCGAACCGCCGATGGCTTAATTAAATAAATTGCATTAAAAAAGGTTCTGAATTTCAGAACCTTTTTTGTTTTAATTACTTTTACCAGCGTCCTCATTATAGCATCCCTGTGAAGAATAAAGAACTCTCCATCCTTGTTTTTATATGTATCATCAACTCGATGGGGTTTGGCATTATCGTGCCGCTGCTTTATTCTTATGGGAAAAAGTTTGGTATTAACCATGAGACGCTTGGCTTATTAACAGCGGCCTTCAGCATCGCGCAGTTTTTTGCTACACCGGTTTTAGGGTCGATGAGTGATAAGTTTGGCCGTAAGCCTTTACTGGCTATCAGTTTATTTGGTACTTGTTTATCGTTCCTGATGTTTGCTTTCGCGCAGGGTGTGATCATGCTTTTCGCTGCGCGAATATTGGATGGTTTGACAGGTGGCAACGTATCGGTAGCGCAAGCCATGATATCCGACACCTCAACAACTAAGGACAGGGCGAAGCAGTTTGGTATACTAAGTTCGGCATTTGGCTTTGGCTTTGTGATAGGCCCGGCGTTGGGTGGTTTACTGAGTAAGCTTGGTCCGCAGGTGCCTTTTTATTTCGCGGCCGGTATCGCGTTAATTGGGGCATTATGTTCCGTTTTCTTTTTAAAGGAAACACGTGTAAAAGAAAAGAAAGCCAGCTTATCTTCTGCTAAACAGTTCAGCTTTCTCTCCTTAATTACTACATTAAAAACGCCTGTTATTGGTACTGCTATTTTTATAGGCTTTTTGCTGACGATGGCTCAGTTTACCATGATCATCGGTTTCCAAACTTTTAGTGTTGATACCTTAAAATTAAGCCCTACCAATATAGGGCTACTATACACGGGATTTGCCGTTACCGGTATCATTATGCAGCTATGCGTGCCGTTTTTTACCAGTGTTATTTCATCAAAAGCAATGATCCTGTTACTGTCAACGGCGGCATGTTTAGGGGCGATGTTTTATACCGGGTTTACGGGCGCTATGATCACCTTTAGCATCGGCTTGGTTATTTATGGCTTATTTAACGGTTTACGTAACCCGATGCTGAATGCGATTATCGCGGATAATAATAAATCGAACAAGCAGGGCGAGGTGATGGGGGTAAATCAATCCTACGCATCCATAGGGCAAACTTTGGGTCCGATCACTGCCGGCCTGGTGACCATTTTTTCCATTCATTGTGTTTTCTTTTTGTCGGCATTTTATATTCTCATCGCATTTTTACTTACTTTTAGATTAACAGCTAAATCCAAATCCTAACGTTATGCATCCATTAATCTTTAAAGAGATACTTTCCGTTACCATGATCCTCTTCGCGATCATTGATATTTTAGGCGCTATCCCGGTAATTATTGAGCTGCGCCAGCGTGCAGGTCATATCGAATCGGAAAAAGCAAGTATAGCGGTACTAATCCTGATGGTTGGGTTTTTATTTGGCGGTAATGAGCTGCTGGATATTATCGGCTTGGATGTTTCCTCATTCGCTATCGCGGGTTCGTTAGTGATCTTTATTATCGCGATGGAGATGGTGCTTGGGGCGAAATTCTTTAAAGAAGAAATGCCGGAGACGATATCCATCGTGCCTTTAGCCTTTCCGCTGATTGCCGGTGCCGGTACCATGACTACTTTATTATCACTAAAATCCCAATACCAAACCCAGGATATATTGGTCGGCATTGTAGCCAATACACTGTTTGTATACCTCGTACTGAAAAATGTAAAATGGTTGGAAAGGCTGTTCGGCAAAACAGGTATAAATATTTTGCGTAAAGCTTTTGGGGTGATTTTATTGGCTATCGCGATTAAATTGTTTAGGAGTAATACGCATTTGTAAAGGAAGGTTCGAATTAACACACGTTATTAATTATGTTGGAGGGAACATATGCCTGTTGTTGAAACTCATCTGTAATGACGCTTCCAAAATCTAATATTCCACTTTGGAGATATATGGATATTCCGTCTTTTCTTTCAATATTAACAGAGGAAGCCTTAACATTTGTTAGAGCAGATTTATTTGAAGATAAATACGAGGGACGGCCGCCGAAACAAACTTCTGAAGCGGTTAACTTTGCTATTAGAAAGGAAATTAATAGGGGGAATATTGGTTCAACTCTTTGGAACTATTCGGAATTTGTTGACAAAAATAGTTTTAAACCATATTTGAATTGTTGGTGTAAGTAAAACCATCAGATGGTACATATGTGGAAAATCTATTCAAAGGAAAACGGAATTGCAATTGAAACTGATTATGAAAAATTAAAAAGGGCAATTGATACGGATGAGCCAATACTACCGACTGAAATTTCATATGTAGATTATCATAATGATGTTTTAGATTGGAATTTAAACGAATTAACAGCATATACTACTAAGAGACAAGAATATAAATCTGAAATGAATTTAGATTGATACGCATTTTTCCAAAGGGTTTAGAAGGTCAAGGCTCTGGGGGTATATTAAGAGAAAATTCATATTTGAATACTCCAGTGTTTAAATGTAAAGTCGATATATTTAATTTGATTTCCCGTATTCACATATCCCCATACGCCCCAAAATGGTATCAGGGTCTAATCGAACAAATATTGGAAAAATATAATTTGGCCGATATAGAAGTTTTACAATCTGATTTATAAAATAATAGTCAGTAATTATACTCTTAGTCCAACACCGCTACAGTCAACTTAATAATATCATCAAAAACCGACTTATCAGTAGTTGATTTAGCCGTTACCCGGATGCCTTTAACCGTATTGAAGAAAAAACGGGATAATGCCCTTGCGTCCTGCGAATTCTTAATCTCACCGCTTTCCTTTCCTTTTTTGATCACATGGTAAAAGGCATCTTCCATTTGCTGGTCGTTTTTGCAAACCAGGTTATTTATTTCGGCATCGTGTGGTGCGACTTCAACTTCGGCATTAACCATAAAGCAGCCTTTTTGCTGTTTATCGCCGAGTAATTCATTGGTAACAAATTCTAACAACTCTTTAACGGTATCTTTTGCTGATCCCGGAGTATTGATGATCTCCTGAACTTTACATGAGCCTGAACTTTGATAGCTTTCCAATGCTTTAACAAACAAAGTGTGTTTATCGGTATAAGTATCGTACAAACTCGACCGACTGATACCCAGCCCATCTACGAGGTCCTGCATGGACGTACCATTATAGCCCTTGTACCAGAAGATCTGTATCGCTTTCGCCAGCACTTCGTTCTCATCAAAATCTTTTGTCCTTGCCATAACGCGGAATAGCTTTGCTTGTAAAAAGCAAAGCTATTCATTTTAAATTATTTCTTTGTTAAACAGTGGGTATTACCTAACGCCACCGCCTGCCAATAAGATCTCGCCGGTTAACCAACGGGAATCTTCAGAGGCCAAAAATACGGCAACATCAGCAATATCATCAGGCTGACCAATACGGCCAAGTGGTGCAGTGGCTGCTTGTTGTGTCTCAAAGTCGCTGCCAATAAAACCAGCGGTATGCGTACCTTCAGTTTCAACCATACCCGGGTTAATAGAGTTTACACGGATTTTTTTGCCGCCAAGTTCTTTTGCCAATACATGGGTAATGGCATCAACAGCGCCTTTTGTAGCAGTGTAGATTGCGCTTGTCGGAGGTGCAATGCTGCTAACTACTGAGCCAATGTTAATGATACTACCACCATTTGCATTGAAATTCTTCAACGCTCCTTGAGTAGTAAGCAACAATCCAAGTACATTGGTATCAAATTGTTTGTGGAAATCCGCTGCGGTAATTTCTTCTATCGCACCAAACTGGTAAACACCGGCATTGTTTACCAGGATGTCAACTGCACCGAATGCCTTTGTAGTTTCTTCAAATAAACGGGCGATGTCAGCTTCGTTTGAAACGTTAGCTTGAACGGCTACAGCTTTTCCGCCGTTAGCAACTATTTCTGCAACTACTTTGTCAGCGCCTTCTTTTGCTGATGAATAATTTACCACTACGCTTGCACCTGCTGCAGCTAAATGTTTTGCAATACCGGCACCAATACCTTTTGATGCTCCGGTTACTACTGCTACTTTATTTTCTAATTTTTTCATTATTGTGGATGATTATTTGTTATTTTGGAATAATCGTTCCGCAAATATATATTCATTTAGGAACGTTCGTTCCAATAATAAATTATTATTAGTTAGGGATGACAAAGCATCCCTAACCAATAATCGTAATTACCGCTGGCCACCCGCTACCGCGATAGTTTCACCATTTACCCAGTATGATTCTTCGGAAGCAAGAAATACAGCAACCTTTGCGATATCTTCCGGTTTACCTACACGGCCAAGTGGAGTTTCTGAAACGTGCCACTTCTCCGCATCACCATTTATTACTCCTGATGAATGTGACCCTTCAGTTTCAATAAGTCCCGGATTAATTGAATTAACACGGATCTTTTTAGCGCCAAGTTCTTTGGCAAGTATACGTGTCATCGCATCAACCGCATATTTTGTTTGGGTATATATTAGGGATGTCGGCATATCAAGAGTTGATACTATTGAACCGATGTTGATGATTGCACCGCCTTTATCACCAAATAATTTTACAGCTTGCTGAATAGTGAGTATGCTGCCTAATACATTGATATTAAACATCTGGTGGAACTGCTCCTCGGTGATATCCTCAATACCGGCAAACTTATAAATTCCGGCATTGTTAACTAAAACATCAAGTTTGCCAAATTCTTTAATTGCCTCATCAAACATGCGTTTTACATCGGCAGCATTTTCTACATTACCTTGTACGGCAATGGCCTTTCCTCCAGAGGTAATTATTTCCTGAACCACTTTGTCAGCATCTGCACGACTGCTGGCATAATTAACAACTACCGCGGCTCCTTCATTCGCATATGCTTTGGCTATTCCTGCGCCTATACCTTTAGATGCGCCTGTTATTAATGCTACTTTTCCGTTTAATTTTCCTGAATTTTCCATTTTCTTTATTATTTATTGATAAAGCAAAATTGAGGTTTCAGGCAACAATTGGCGATGAACTACATTAGGAAATAAGGTTGAAGTAGATTAAGATTTTTGCTTTACTCGCTTGTTGCGAATCTTTGAAAGGAATTCTGTAGTCATACCTAAGTAAGAGGCAATGACATATTGCGGAAAGCGGCGGACAAATTCCGCATAACGTTCCATAAATAACTCATAGCGTTCCTCTGCCGATTTGGTGAGGTTAGCAATCAGCCTCCTTTGCATGGAAGCAGCAGTTCGCTCTGCCAATAAGCGAAAAAAGGTTTCGAATTGATGGTTAGCGGCTTTCAATCTGGTCTCATCATCATAACTGATTTCCAGCAAAAGCGAATCTTCAAGTGCTACCACAAACATACTCGCAGGTTGTTGATAGATGTAACTGTTATAATCCGAGATCCACCATTCTTCCAACGCTAATTGTATGGTATGTTCCTGGCCATCCTCATCAATTACATAAGCTCTTAATGAACCGCTGAGAACAAAATATCTGCTTTTTGCTGTAAAATTAGGTTGAATAAGGAATTGGCGTTTTTTTACCCGGACTCCTTTAAAAGCTGCGGCAAATTCAGAAGCTTCGGTTTCGGTAAGCGGCACCGTTTTACGCGCATAAGCAACAATATCTTCTTTATTATTCATCTAAATAAATATAGAGGTAAATAAGTTGAATTTATATACCGATCAACCTCGCCACAAACATGGTATCGGCCTTGTTTTCATAGCCGGTTAATACAGTTTGCTCTTCAAGTTTTAAGCCTAACTCTTTTACCAAAAAGTTAACCACATCCTCATTCTCGGATTTAAAGGCAGAGCAGGTGATGTAGATGAGCGGTTTACCGGGTTTTATAAAACGGGCCACGTTTTTAGCTATGCTTTTTTTGCAGGCGCTGAAAGAATTCTATTTTGGAAGGATGGAATTGAGCGATCATCTCCGGCGTACGTCCCCAGGTACCGGAGCCGGAGCAGGGCGCATCGAGGATAATGCCATCGAAAGCATAATCGTGCATTTCCTGATCGGGATTTTGGGTGAGATCGAGTAACTTTTTTTGATATTTGCGCAGTCCTGCCTGCTGGAACCTCTCATCAAGATTAGCTAAGATGGATTCGCGGATATCGGATACTACTAATTTAATATCCGGCTCCATTTCATGCAGCAATAATGATTTGCCGCCAGATGCAGCGCAGGCATCCCACCATTCATCCCATTTATTGGGTTTAAAATAGTTGGCTGTTTGCTGTGAGGAATAATCCTGCACCTCGAACCAATGCTGGGTAGGGAAGATGGTTTCTAAACGTGTACCATTTGGCAGAGAGAAACAGCCATTTCCTTCGTCTTTAAAAGCTACTTCTGCTTTATTTAACTCGGCTTTAACTAAATGGTCGTAACCGTTATGTACATGGATAAATAGATCGGGTTGGACGAAGAATGATTTTAGGAAGGCTTCCTTATCGATCCCCGCAGATATTTGATTAGCCCATGGGAAAACGTCTTCTAACTTAAAGTCCTTGTAAGCGGTTTTAACCAGCGCACGCAGACCTATTGTATCTCCCTTGTCCCCGGAATCGCCATCTGTTTTTAAGAATCAGAACCTGATTACGGTGAACCCACCGCTCGAATATCATGCCTGGGCTACCGCCCAATACATCAATGACCGTGTAAAACCACAAAAGATATTCATTCTGGCATCCGGGTTCAGTGAGGATAACAAATACATTATCCCGTTTAAAAAAGCGCTCGACAGCCTGAGCGGCAAGCATATCAAAATAGTAACCATGACCGTTGTACGCGGGCAGTTAAGTCCTTTACTGATGCAATTGGCAAAGGACAAGCAAAACATATTCGTTATTCCATCCACTAACCAAGGATTTTTAACGGTTACACTTCATTCGCTTGATACTTTAAATGCACGCTACCCGGTAACGCTGTTCGGTCACCCGAGTTGGGAGCATTTTGTATTTTTAAAAGCGAAGCAATTACAACGATTGAGAACGCACATTACTTCGGCTGATAACGTGAATTATCAATCTGCGGCAACCATTAATTTTATTCGCACTTACCGCAATACCTGGCATACCGAACCTTCAGCTTAT
>Ga0181465_101042_pt1 | contig 11916 bp, 7 predicted proteins | sample InSIn3gowninarea_FD_119076 | JGI IMG/M metagenome (GOLD analysis project Ga0181465, IMG submission 119076) | Clean room microbial communities from NASA Spacecraft Assembly Facility at Jet Propulsion Laboratory, Pasadena, California, USA -... ... | reverse complement strand
TAAAAGCGACCTTATTGAACAAGCGAGATTTGACTGGATCTACTAAAGGTTTGCCGCTTCTGCGTCCTTTGTTGAGATTAAAAGCAATAAAGGTCGTAACAGGTCGCGGCCCGCCCATGCGAACGGTGAAATTTCCTCGTTTTTCTTCATGCTTCAGCAGCGGAAAATCTTCAGGGCGCATAGGCTCAGAAACATCCAAATCTCCTGAGCGAAACTTGAGTAATTGCGTGTCTTTATTCTCAACTATGCTCCACACGAAACGCTCGATGTAAGGCTGAGGATTGCCTTTGGCATCTTTTCGCCAGTAATAAGGATTGCGCCGAAATACTACTCGTTGGCTTGTATTATATCTCTCTAGCGTGTAGGGGCCGTTGCAGATAATTTTCGTTGGATCGGTGTCTGTTCCCCATTTAGAGAGAAATTGAGGATTGCCTTTTGGATCGGTGGTAATTACAGACTTATACAAAGCGTGTTTTGGCAGGATTACTAGCCCTGTATTGCGCAGAAAAGGTGCAAAAGGCTCCGGAACAGTAAATTCCACCCGACGCTCGTCTAATTTCCTTATTTTGGGGAATAAACGGCTCTTGCCGATTTTGAGAATGTCTTTAATATCAGTGGGAATTTTTTCGTTTAAGTAAACGTCATTGTAAGAAAAAACAACATCGTCTACTGTCAGCGGCTCACCATCTGACCATTTCAGATTCTCTCGCATGGTAAAAACAATCCGCTTCTTGTCTTCGGAAATTTCCCAAGATTCGGCTAAGGCTGGCTGAATTTCGCCCGTCAATCCATCTTCAGTAATTAATCCGTCGTAGATGAAACCGAAAACGTTAGGGGATTCATTGCTGAGAGCGTAGTTGAAGGTTTTAGGATCGCCCAGAGTACTGTCAACTATTTGTGGAACTTGAGCAGCTTCAGTTTTAAATTCTGTTGGGTTGCACCCAGAAAGCGCGATCGCACTTACAAAAGCCAGCACTGGTGCTAACCACTTTCGCCACGTTGAAGGAAATATAGAGCAATTCATAGAATTAATTGAGTTGCGATCGCTGCCAATCAAGAAATGCTTGAGTCCTGTTTATTATTGTGCAAAAAGTAAGGCTACAGCATAAGCACAGATACCTTCTTCTCGCCCAACCGAATCTAATTTTTCGTTCGTAGTGGCTTTAATTCCAATTCGATCTGGTGGTATTTGCAACACCCCTGCAATGCGATCGCGCATTGCAGAAATATGCGGTTTCAATTTCGGGCGTTCTGCTACCACAACAGAGTCAATATTACCTAAGTGCCAACCTTTTTCCTGAATTAGCTGATTTACTTTATCCAGTAACACCAAACTATCAGCCCCCTTCCACTGCGGATCTGTAGGGGGAAAATAAAGCCCAATATCGCCCAGACTTAGCGCCCCAAGCATTGCATCCATAATCGCATGAGTCAGCACATCAGCGTCACTATGACCCAATAATCCCAATTCGTGCAAAATTTCCACCCCACCCAATATCAAGCGGCGATCGGGACTTAATTGGTGGATGTCGTAGCCATTGCCAATACGGATCTGATTCATTGTTCAAAATCCCTGAAATTACACCTCTAATAAGGCTTTAGTCCTTATATGCTTTAGTCCTTATATATTTAAGAGTACAATATCCGCAAATGTGCTTAAAGGTAGGTAATTACAGCCGTATCTTAGTCCAGTTTTAGTCCAATTAGTCCATGCCAAAAACGTGTCCTTACAGCTTAATGGCTTGCTATGAACTCAGTCCTGATGAAGTGTTCTACTGCGAAGTTGACCCCAACCCCCCCATGCCTGCAAGGTTTTTGAAGGTAAAACTGGCAGCAGGACTGTTATGCCACTATATCCAGAGTGGGCGGCAGAGTGGAAGCTTTGGGATATTGAACTGCCTCAAACTGTAGCCCAAACTCATTGGTATCGCAGTCAAAAGGTCTGCAATGCTATGCAGAGTTATATTGACTTTCCTCCCTATAACCTGCGCCATGCCTACGCGATCCGGGGATCGCTCAAGTTTAAAATTCCAATTCGGGTGATGGCTGGGCTGATGGGGCATAGCCCAGAGATTTACCTAGCTACTTACTCTAAGTACTTAAGCGCTGTTGGATCGGGAGCCACAATTTGAGGCGAAGGCATCCTGTCTTCATCACCTAGATTGAGATTAAATACCCAACCGCTTTTTTCCTCTGTAGTGAGTTTACCATCGTGGGTTAATTGGATTTTCTCAAATACCCAAACTCCATAATCAAGTATAGATTAGCTGACTGAATCGATCCTAAGCACACTCAAGCGCGACCGCATTAGTGTAGTAGTGTAAATGCACCTGCGATGATTATTTTGAAGACGTGGTGGGCTGGAGAGCGCGATCGCGCCTCGGCGGGATGTATCCTGTGGGAGTGCCTTAACTTATGACAGACGTAGGAAACTAGATAAAGATTAGCTTGCAGCGGAAATCTTGGCGACAGAACCACTGATAAGTGGAAACATCTAAGGAGGAATTATGCGCGCAGTACTGATGGCTGGAGGATCTGGAACGCGGCTAAGACCGCTAACCTGCGATTTCCCCAAACCAATGGTGCCGATTTTAAATCGCCCGATTGCAGAACACATAATCAATCTGCTCAAACGGCATCAAATTACAGAAGTGATTGCTACTTTGCACTACTTGCCTGATGTGATGCGCGACTACTTCCAAGATGGCAGTGACTTTGGCGTACAGATGACATATGCTGTCGAGGAAGACCAGCCTTTAGGGACTGCTGGATGCGTGAAAAATATTGCCGAACTGCTCGATGAGACATTTTTAGTGATTAGCGGCGATAGTATCACAGATTTCGATTTAAGTGCAGCAATTGAATTTCACAAGCAACAGAAATCAAAAGCAACTATAGTTTTAACCCGCGTTCCCAACCCAATTGAGTTTGGGGTGGTAATTACAGATAAGGAACATCGCATTCGTCGGTTCTTAGAAAAACCAAGTTCCAGCGAAATTTTCTCTGACACTGTAAACACTGGCACTTACATTCTGGAGCCAGAAGTACTAGACTATCTACCAGAAAATCAAGAATCTGATTTCTCGAAAGAGTTATTTCCATTACTGCTAGAAAAAGGCGAACCGATATACGGTTACATCGCTTCTGGTTACTGGTGTGATGTCGGTCACTTAGACGCTTATAGAGAAAGTCAGTATGATGGACTGCATCGGAAGGTAAAACTTGATTATGCTTATGAGGAGCAATCCCCTGGTGTTTGGGTAGGTCAAAATACTTTCATCGAACCCAGTGCCAAACTTGAAGCACCATGTCTGATTGGTAGTAACTGCCGAATTGGGGCAAGAGTGCGAATTTCAGCAGGCACTGTGGTAGGAGACAATGTAACAATTGGTGCTGATGCTAATTTGAAGCGTCCGATTATTTGGAATGGAGCAATTATCGGCGAGGAAGCGCATCTGAGAGCTTGCGCGATCGGTCGCGGTACGCGGGTAGATCGTCGCGCTCATGTATTAGAAGGCGCTGTAGTGGGTTCGCTATCAACTGTAGGGGAAGAATCCCAAATCAGCCCCTCGGTGCGCGTTTGGCCCAGTAAGCAAATTGAATCTGGTGCGATCTTAAATATTAACTTGATTTGGGGTCATACAGCCCAGCGCAATCTCTTTGGTCAGCGCGGTGTGACAGGCTTAGCAAATATTGATATTACACCAGAATTTGCTGTCAAGTTAGGAGCAGCATACGGTTCGACTTTAAAACCTGGTTCTCAAGTCATAGTTTCCCGCGACCAACGTAGTATTTCCCGTATGGGGACGCGATCGCTAATTGCTGGTTTGATGTCTGTGGGAGTTAATATTCAGAACTTGGACGCTACAGCGATCCCAATGACACGGGCAGTCGTGTCTACTATGGGAGTAGTTGGGGGTATTCACGTGCGAGTGCATCCAGATCGCCCAGATTACATTTTGATTGAGTTTATCGACCAAAAGGGGATTAATATCTCCAAAGCGCAGGAAAAGAAGATTGAAGGAGCTTATTTTAAAGAAGATCTGCGGCGGGTGCAAATTCATGAAATTGGCAACGTAGTCTATCCCACCCAAATGGTTGCTACTTACTGCACGGCATTTGAGAAGAATCTGAATGTGGAGGCAATTCGCCACAGTAATTCTAAGGTGGTAATTGACTATACATATGGGGTTTCAGGGGCAGTGCTACCGCAACTGTTGGCTAAATTCGGCTGTGATGCTGTCGTGTTGAATGCCAGTTTGAAACAAAATGCTGTTGCAGCAGCTGAAAAAGAAGCTTTGCTGATGCAACTTGGCCACGTTGTTGAAGCACTGAAGGCAAATTTTGGCGTGCAGGTATCGGCAAATGGAGAACAACTGACTTTGGTGGATGAAGCTGGAATTTCGATCCGAGGCGAAATGCTGACAGCCTTGATGGTGAATATGATGCTGACGGCGCATCCCAGAGGTACAGTAGTGGTTCCAGTAAACGTTTCTAGCGCTGTGGAACAAATTGCGCGTCGCCACGATGCCAAGGTGATTCGCACGAAAGCAAATCCGACTGCGTTGATGGAAGAATGCAGAAAATCGCCAAATGTGGTATTGGGAGGAAGTGCAGAAACTGGCTTTATTTTCCCACAGCTGCATCCAGGCTTTGATGGAATGTTCTCGATCGCTAAGCTGATTGAAATGTTGACGATTCAAGAGCGATCTCTAGCTACTATTCGCACGGAACTACCCCGCGTTTACCACAAATCTTATACCGTGCGCTGTCCTTGGACAGTGAAAGGCGCTCTAATGCGCTATTTGGTGGAAACACACCCAGCCGAGGATTTGGAGTTGATCGACGGAGTCAAAATTAGCAGAAATCATGACGATAGTTGGATATTGATCTTGCCAGATGCCGGGGAACCAGTGGTACATTTGTTCGCAAACAGTAACGATAGAGAATGGGTAGATGACACCTTGCGGCAATACCGCACTCGCGTTCAAGAGTTCGTCGAACAAGAACAGGGAGTGGAAGCATCTATCGCTCAATAACAAGTTATTTGTCATTTGTCAAGAGTCATTTGTCCTTTGCTAATGACTCTTGACAACTGGAAGCGAACAAACGACCTAGGAGAAAGTAAATGAATAGCTGTGTTTTAATGGCAGAAATCGTTGAAGCACCCCAACTGCGCTATACCAATAATGATGCCATGCTGGCGTTTGCAGAAATGTGGGTTCAGTTTCCGGGGCTAAGGGCAGACGATCCACCAGCCAGTTTACGAGTGGTAGGCTGGGGAAATTTGGCGCAGGATATTCAACAAAATTATCAAAAAGGCGATCGCGTGATTATTGAAGGTCGCTTGGGTATGAATACTGTGCCGAAGGATGGTTACAAAGAAAAACGGGCTGAATTGACTGTGCAAAAGATTCATTCTCTGGGTGCTGGTGTCAGTCTCAATACGTCATCAAGCACAACTGCGACTGCTGCACCATCTCGTACTCCAGAACCAGTGGAAACAGCAGCCGTTGGAGTGGCTACTCAGCCTGAGCCAGTAAAACCCGTGACTCAACCAAAGTCACCCCTCCCAACTCCCGACACGGATGTGGATGATATTCCGTTCTAAATCAAAGTGTGAAGTGTGAAGGATGAAGTTAAGAATTCGTTTATACTTCATCCTTTATCATTCATATTTTACCCAGTCTCTAAACAATACTCAAAATTGACCAAACAATCCGGAATGCGCTGTTAAGATCCAGTTAATTTTAAGTAGTGAGTGGCAAGGGAAGAATTATAAATTATGAATTATGAATTATGAATTAAGTTTTCAGCATTCATCATTCTGAATTCAACCTTCCCCTACTCCCTACTCCCTACTCCCTACTCCCTACTCCTATGAGTGAAACTGTCCTCGCCGTTAACAATCTCCAAGTTGAATTTATTACTGATGAGAACAAGATCGTTAAAGCTGTTGACGGCATCTCATTTGAGCTAAAAAAAGGTCAGACGCTGGGAATAGTGGGAGAGTCTGGTTCGGGTAAATCAGTCACATCCCTAGCCGTGATGGGTTTGGTGCCAACTCCAGGTAAGGTGAGTGGGGGCGAAATTTGGCTTCAAGCAGACAATGACGCACAACCGATAAATTTACGGCAACTACCGCCAGAGTTGATGCAGAAATACCGGGGTAGTCAAATTGCTATGGTTTTCCAAGAGCCGATGAGTTCGCTCAATCCAGTGTTTACGATTGGATATCAGCTAACAGAAGCAATTCGATTACATCAAAATGTTTCCCCAGCAGAGGCGCTTTCAAAAGCGATCGCGCGGTTGCAGGAAGTCAAACTTCTGCCTAGCGATGAAAGGTTGCAGCAGCAATATCTCGAAACATGGAAACAAAGAGGAATTAAGTCAGCCGCACCAGAGCAAAGATTGGTGCAACAGTGGGTAAAGCAGCAAAAACAAGCCATCCTCGATCGCTATCCCCACCAACTTTCTGGCGGACAGTTGCAGCGGGTGACGATCGCAATGGCAATTAGTTGTAATCCAGCAGTTTTAATTGCAGACGAACCAACCACAGCTTTGGATGTGACAGTACAGGCGACGATTTTAGACTTGCTGCGGGAATTGAGCAAGAGCCGCCAAATGTCCATGATGTTCATTACGCACGACTTGAGTATTCTCGCCGAAATTGCTGATGCGATCGCTGTGATGTATCGAGGCAAAATTGTTGAGTGTGGTTCGGTCGCACAAATTTTATCCCAACCACAGCATCCTTACACCAAAGGACTTTTAGCTTGTCGCCCCACCCTTGACAAAAGACCCCAAAAGCTGCTGACAGTTGCTGACTTTATGAGTGTGGAGACAACACCAACAGGAGAATTGGAAATTAAAGCCAAACAACCTGTTTACCCTGCCTTAGTCAAAGAGGAAGCGATCGCTTATCGCTTGCACCAGCTTGAGCAGCAGCAACCGCTGTTATTTGTCAAAAACCTGCAAGTAGGATTTCCCATTCGTGGGGTGCTTGGTATGACCAAACGCTATTTTATGGCAGTGAATGACGTTTCGTTTCAGGTCTTCCCAGGAGAAACCCTCGGACTGGTGGGAGAATCTGGCTGCGGCAAAACTACGTTGGGTCGGACATTACTGCGATTAGTTGAACCAATGGGCGGTCAGATTTGCTTTGACGGTGAAGATATCACTACTCTCAAATCAAAACAGTTGCAGCGGATACGCCGCAAGATACAAATTATCTTCCAAAACCCCTTTAGCGCCCTCGACCCCAGAATAAAGATTGGCGACGCTGTGATGGAACCACTATTAATTCATGCAGTGGGCAAGACAAAACGGCAACGTCGAGACAAAGCAGCTGACTTGTTGCAGCGAGTTGGAATAGATCCCAGCCGGATGAACCGCTATCCGCATGAATTTTCTGGCGGTCAACGGCAAAGAATTAGTATCGCCCGCGCCCTGGCTCTTTATCCCGACGTTAAGTTCATTATTTGCGACGAATCCGTCTCTTCGTTGGATGTCTCGGTACAGGCACAGGTGCTGAATCTGTTAAAAGAATTGCAGGCAGAATTTAACCTCACCTACATTTTCATTTCCCACGACTTGAGCGTAGTGAAGTTTATGAGCGATCGCATTTTAGTCATGAATCAAGGTGAAATTGTCGAACAAGGCCCAGCCGAGAAGATCTATCGCCAACCGGAAAATTCATACACGCAAGCGCTGATTGCTGCCATCCCAACTGGGACTTTAGAGTCGATAAAGACTAGTAGCTAGGAATGAGGGGATTTTAGATTTTGGATTGTAAAATCCTCCTCACTAAATACATTTTTCACATCTGCTGCTTGTGAAGGCAAAGTATTTGGACGGCTGAAAAATCTAAAATAAATTGATTTACCGAATTCTTTCACCGGAAACAGTAAATAGGTAAGGGGATTAATTGCGACGATAATATTACGGACATCGCGTTTAGCTAAAGCCAAAATCAGCCTTGCTACCCAATCGGCTGACATGATTCCAATCGGATTGAGATCGCTTTTGAACGGGCCGAGAATTAATTTACGCACCACACAAGGAGCATCCAAACGACGCAACGTCACTAAATCTCCCAAACCGCGTTTAGAAAGTTCGTAGAGCGGGCTAAAAGCTGGACTAACTTCGGCTTCAGAGGTGTTGACCCACACTTCTTTCAAAGCTATATCTTCATTAGTGCGGACGGTAGTAAAAAACAGTTCCATTAATCGCCAGCTAGAGAAGGTGTTGACTTCATAGGAAGTTAAAATCGCTGCTGGAGTTCTCTCTGCCCTGACATTGATGCCGTGATTCAGGACTAAAATATCCACCTTCTTTAACTGTTCGGCTAGTTCAGCTTCATGACCTACCTGCCAGGTAATCGTTTTTACAGCTAGAGGTTCACCATTCACCATCAACGTCAGCGGCTGCGATTTAGAACTGAACGCTATGACTTTAGCGCCTGCTTGATGCAAGTGTAGAAGTAGGGCTTGCCCCAAAGTTCCAGATGCTCCGGTAACAGCTACCGTCTTGCCCTTAAGTGCCAGTGCTGTTCCCATCAGCTTGTCCACCAGAGTGAAAGTACCGCAATAGTAGGCATGGTCGTCATCAAAGTGATGCCGCCAGTGATAAGGTCGATTGACAAACCAAGAGCTTGGAGGAGAGATAAACGCTCCGGGTTTGTGTGTAATATCTGTTACCTCATGCGCCCATTCACTACCACTGCCACGCGCTACACAACCGACAAGAAATCCCAACGTATAAATAGTTCCTGTCAATGCTGCCCACTGATAGGCAGGTGTCCACTGGGAGCATACCCACCATAATGTCAGTGTAAATAGTAACATTACTAAACATTCAGGCAAATCGTTGCGCCACTGTGCTTGGCGATAAATTGCAGCATTCGCATAAGTTAAATCCCGGCGAAAGACTCGATGATGCCAAACGTGTTGCCGATATAACAACGGCAAACGATGGGACAATACGTGATAAAGATCTCGGACTATTTCTGCCCAGAGGATAGAGCCTACTCCCCAAGTAATAACCAGTATCCAAAAGCTAACAATCACCAATTTCACTCACTCCAGATTCATGCAGATCGCAGTTTAAAGCTTACTTTATTCAAAATTGTCTGTTTAATTACGGGTTCGTTAAATGGCTGCGGGGGGATATTTCTGTTTCTATAGCAGGTGAATACACGATTTGATTCAGTCAAAGGGGAAATTAAGACTGTAGGTGGGCATTGCCCACCCTACCTAGTAATGGTGGGAGTGGGTGGCAGTACAAAATTATCTATTGTTCATTCTGCACCACAAGGAGCGATCGCGCTTTTTAGGGAACGATCGCCAATTTACCAGATTCCAGCCGCAGCGAGAAGTATTAGGCAAGAGGTGAGAGGTAATTTTTATATGCGATCGCGCTATATTACCCTAGATAAATTAATTGTTGCCTCAAGTCTTACATTAAATGTAGTGGATCGACATCAATTGTCAGACTAACTGAAGCAGGAATAAGCGATCGGACAAAATTCCAATCTGGTAATTCTGGCTGAACGTTTGGAGGTATTTTGAGCATAATCTGCCAGCGATAGCGATTAGCTACCCGTAATATATTAGCTGGGGCAGGCCCTAGGATATCAAACCCTGCGGCGTTATTACTTAATTGCGTTGTCAGAAAAGAGGCTGTTTGCTCAACAGAGGTTGCATCCAAACTACTCAGTCGCAGAAGAATTAAACGCCCATATGGGGGATAATTCAGCGCTTCTCGTTGTTGTAATTCCGACGTAGTAAAAGATTCATACTCATGCTGCTGTACCGCCTGAATAACTTGATGTTCTGGAGTATAAGTTTGTACAATTACCCGGCCAGGATCGTCTCCTCTACCAGCACGTCCTGCTACTTGTGTCAAGGTTTGAAATGCTCGTTCTGCTGCCCGGTAGTCTGGTAAATTGAGCAAACCATCCGCAGCCACAACACCAACTAAGGTTACTTGCGGCAGATCCAGTCCTTTAGTCAGCATTTGCGTACCAACCAACAAATCTGCTTCATAGTTGGCAAACCTAGTTAATAACGTCCGGTGCGATCCCTTGGTGCGGGTGGTATCGCTATCAAAGCGGATGCAGCGCAATTGCGGAAACTGCTTCGCTAACTCCTCGGTGACTCGCTGGGTTCCACTACCGAAGAATTTTAAGTAAGGAGAACTGCATTCAGGACAATTCTTGGGATGCGATCGCACAAAGTTGCAGTAATGACACCGCAACAACTCTGGTGCATTTGCTTCTGTGTGGTGATAGGACAACGAAACATCGCAGTGAGGACATTCCAATACACAACCACAACTGCGGCACGAGACAAATGTACTGTGTCCCCGCCGATGGATAAACAAAATTCCCTGCTGCTCTCGTTCTTGCAATTGTTGCAAAGCGTCACGAAGCGATCGGCTGAAAATCGAGCGATTACCTTGCTGCAACTCTTGCCTCATATCCACCACTTCAATGGGCGGCAAAGGGCGGGATTGGATGCGTTCGGGGAGGGATAAGTAATGCGTATTGTCCTTTGTCCTTCGTCCTTCGTCCTTTGTTAAAGACTCTAGATCAACAACATTCACCCAACTTTCCAAGGATGGAGTAGCAGAACCCAATACGAGGGGGCAGTTTTCTAACTCAGCGCGCCACTGGGCAACTTTCCGGGCGTGGTAGGTAGGGATGGGGGAATCTTGTTTGAAACTGCCGTCGTGTTCTTCATCTAATACGATCAAACCCAAATTAGGCAAGGGAGCAAACACCGCGGAGCGCGTACCGATGACTACTTGCGGTTCTCCTGTGAGCATTTGCCGCCAAGTATCGTAACGTTCGCCATCGGATAAAGCGCTGTGATAGACACAAACCTTGCTGCCAAAACGGGCGCGGAAACGATCTGTCAGTTGGGGAGTAAGACCGATTTCCGGAACTAGAACTAGGGCAGATTTTCCTTGCTGTAGCAGGGGGGAGATCGCTTGTAAATAAACTTCGGTTTTCCCAGATCCAGTTACTCCATGTAACAAAATTGTGGCAAATTCATTTATTTGGGTGATTGTATTTACTGCTTGTGACTGAGCCTCTGTTAAAGACTTCGGTCGATCCCCACCTAACCCCCCATCCCCCTGGGGTGTAGATTGTTCTTTCCTTAATACTTCCCCTTCCTGAATTAAATCCAGAAATGGTAACCCGCGATTTAAATATCTTTTAGCAATTGAAACTACCAGCCGCAAATTCGAGCGAATCATCTTACGTTTTGCCACACGCCCTAAATAAAGGCGGTGTTCCAATTGACGTTCTGATAATTCCAAAACAGCAACTAATTCTAATCGGTTGGGCTGACGATTAAGCTCGTTTTGCAAGCGTTTTTGCAGTTCTTCAACTTCTACCAAAAACCTAACTCGACGAGCTAATTCTACCTCTTCATCAGCTTTAAGCAGTGGGTAACGAGCCATTTCTTTGAAAAATGCTCCCACTGCATCATCAAACTGCGTTTTCTGATATTGTGAAGACTTGGCAGCTCCTATATCATCATCCTCTCTTTCATCAGCCTCCCAACCCTCTGGCAACGAAGAAAAAATTTCTTCCGCAGAAGGCGGTTCTAAAATTTCAATTTCCAGCGATGCTACTTCTAATTCATCAACAGTCTTGACAGTACTAGGCTCTGTTACCTGATTCAACGTCTTGAAGACATCAAATTCAGAACTCGCTAGACGATCGTGTTGGTACGGCTGCTTTCTTTCATACATAAACACAGGCAAAAGGTATAGTAGCTTAGTGTGTAATGAATCCAAAAACTTAGTTTCTTACCTTTAACTAATCTGAAAATCTTATATTAAATTAACCTCTTTCTTAATCTTAGCTTTTAGCTAATTTAAGACTATTATTTTATATATTTAATC
>Ga0181465_101039_pt1 | contig 11931 bp, 8 predicted proteins | sample InSIn3gowninarea_FD_119076 | JGI IMG/M metagenome (GOLD analysis project Ga0181465, IMG submission 119076) | Clean room microbial communities from NASA Spacecraft Assembly Facility at Jet Propulsion Laboratory, Pasadena, California, USA -... ... | reverse complement strand
TACTCTCCTTTGGCAGAGGCTCCGTCGCAAAAACATCCAACGCCGCACCGCCCAACTCTCCCTTGTCCAACGCATCCGCCAATGCATCCTCATCCATTGTCTTCAATGAAATCTATGGCTGGCCACTACAGACAGGAGGTCTGGCCTATCTTGGTATCCTGATTGGAAGTTTCGTAACAATTGCCGGCTTCTTCGCCTACCTTTACTTCATTCAGGAAAAGCAGTTTGATGAGAACGGCAATATTCAACCAGAGAAACGTCTGCCACCGGCCTGTGTTGGAGCTTTCTTCATTCCTGGTAAGTATTTGCAATATCCTTATGCCAAACTTCACAACTGACCACATCCACAGCGTGTCTCTTCTTCTTTGGTTGGTCCGCCCGCGCTGATGTTCCCTGGATCGTCCCCATCATCGCTTCATCCTTCTTCGCTGTCGGTTCTTTCCTCCTCTTCCAAGCTGTTCTCAACTATCTACCCGACGCGTACCCAGAATATGCTGCTTCCGTCCTGGCTGGCAACGATCTTATGCGATCCTGTTTCGGTGCTGGTTTCCCTATCTTCGCTGGAGCCATGTACCGCAACCTTGGTGTCAACTGGGCCAGTAGTTTACTCGGCTTCCTAGGCATTGTGTTTATTCCTATTCCGTTTGTCTTGTACTACAAGGGAGAAACTATCCGCAAGAAGTACAGTAAGCGTGCGAGGCACGACATCTAGATGTGGATCTATTTGAAAAAGGCAAACGACTTGGAATGGTTGGTTGGATACTGGTGTGATACGATAGCATGGAGTTTGGAAGGGCATGACACTGGTCATTAGCATGAAAGCATTCGGGTGATGTACGATAGAGTATGCATTAGACTTGGATATGATACCAAATAGCATTACAATAATAATAATAATATCTACTTATGATTCACGAACATAAGAGACTTACCTGATTCTGAAACCCACACAAAAAGGTCCTCTCTGTGATCTCGTCTGGATGCGAAGACGACATCAAGCAAAGACTCTCGCTGAAAGCTCGCCGTTCAATGGCCCCGGAACCCCCACCTCACCCATCCATCCCACGTATACCCCGCGTCGCTACTTCTGTTCGACCACAACAACTAATCTTCCCCGTCTTCTACTAAGCTCGTAAGCTACAAAGTACTTTCGCCCTTGCCTATCCCATCCTCGATTACTCGACCAGTCCCATCCACTTCCACATCATTAACAGAATCCACAACCATGAAACTCCTCTACCCCAACTCCCTCACCCTCGACATCGACTCCCTCAAAGGCTTCGCGCCAACCCTGCACTCCTACGATGCCAAATCCCCGATCCCCGAAGACCTAATCGACGCCGAATGCCTAATAACCTGGTCCAACTCACCCTCCAACCTCAAAGACGCCGCGTCACGCATGCACAACCTAAAATGGATCCAATCCCTCGCCGCCGGTCCCAACGACGTCCTCAATGCCGGCTTCGACCCAAAGAAGATCACAATCTGCACTGGCTCAGGACTGCACGACCATACTGTCGCAGAACATGCTTTAGGTATGCTCTTAGTAGCAGCGAGGAGATTCGACGAGATGAAGGAATACCAACTTCGTTCCGAGTGGCCGGCACATCTGGGTGGTGCGCAGCCGGATAGGCCAAAGGGCAAGTTCACGAGTTTGAGGGGTGCGAACGTGTTGATTTGGGGTTACGGCAACATTGGTAAAGCGCTGACGCCGCATTTGAGGAGCTTGGGTGCGAATGTGCGGGGTATCGCTCGTTCTGCGGGAATACGTGAGGGTGTGGAAGTTATTGCGGAAGATACGCTGGACGAGGCACTTGCGGAGACTGACGCGCTGGTCATGATATTGCCTGGTGATGACAGCACGAAGAATAAGTTGAACAAGGAGAGGATTGGGCAGATGCAGAATCATGCTTGGGTGATCAACGTGGGACGAGGAACGACAATTGATGAGGATGCATTGGCGGATGCGTTGGACAAGGGAGAGTTGGGCGGTGCGGCGTTGGATGTTTTTGCGACGGAGCCTCTGCCAAAGGAGAGTAGATTGTGGAAGGCAAAGAACTGCATTGTTAGTCCGCATGCTGCGGGTGGTAGACCTCAAGAAGCGGAGCAGTTGATTGCTTATAACTTGAGGAGATTATTGGCAGGCCAGGGGCTGAGAAATGTAATATGAAAAAGCTTTGATCAAGGCGAGCTGATTTGGGCAGGATGGCTGACTTGATATGTAGTTGTATACTAAGCCAGTGGAGATCAGGAGTAAACTATGAGAGCAAAGATGTATATAGTGGAGATCTCGTCCTACATATGAGGAAGATGGGCTGATATGTTCCATCACAAAAACTTGTGGTACGAGTGGTCATGAAATGATCGATAGGTAGTGAATATTATTGAACAACAATTACTCCCTGACCTACCCACTGTTAAATCTCACTTCATGTTTTTCCATCACGTCAGGTTATTTCCCACCACTCCCATGGCATTCCGGCATCCCTCACGCTTCGTCCGAAATAGGCAGGAGCAATCACTATATTATCTTCACTGCAACAAGCTAGTTCTTATCATTCAATAGCAACATCTTGTTATTTTGCAAAACAGTCATGGTCCTCAAAACCAACCCAAAGCCATGGGCATTCTCCAAACAGAAGGAGTATTTGTTGACAAACGTGACGTTCGTCGATCCTCTTGATGGCTCTGTATATTGTGACATGGGCGTGAAGCTGAAAGATGGTCTCATAGTCAGTGTCGCCTTCCCACCCCATAGCCATGTCATAACCGCCGATTCAACAGTGGTCGACCTGCGCGGCAAATACCTCTGTCCTGGCCTAATCGACTGCCATGTCCATATTGCAACGCCTCCAGGCGAAGCAGGCTTATCAGCTACAATGGCCATTGACGACACCACCTCTTTACTACGACAACCATGGCTCCTCAAGCAAATGCTGCACCGCGGTTTCACAACTATTCGAGACTGTGGCGGAGCCACTCTTGCAATGAAAGAAGCTGTTGCTGAAGGGTTACACCCTGGCCCACGTATGTTTATCGCCGGTAAAGCCATCAGCCAAACCGGTGGGCATGGCGACAAGCGGTCTGCAAAGGAAGCAGAAGGCAGTACTTGCTGCGGTGGCCATGCTGAAGGTATTGGCAGGATTGCAGACGGTGTCGAGCAGTGTCTCATTGCAGCTAGGGAGCAGTTGCGACAAGGTGCTGATTTCATCAAGATCATGTGCTCGGGTGGTGTTGCGTCGCCCACTGACAAGCTGACAAGCGTGCAGTACACAAGTGAGGAGATTCTTGCATTCACAAAAGTGGCCAAGAGTGCTGGCACTTATGTCACTGCACATGCATACACACCTGAATCTATTCAGCATGCAATAGACTGTGGTGTGATGGGGATAGAGCATGGCAATTTGATTGACGAAAAGACAGCGAAACTCATGGCGCGGAAGGGCGTCTTCTTGACACCAACATTGACAACGTACGATGCGATGGCTTCGAGAGAGTTTGCTGGATTTCTACCTCCTGGCAATACGGAGAAGAATCTTGAGGTTCTGGACAAAGGACTCAAGTCTGTTCAGATTGCAGACGGCGCTGGTGTTACCATGTGCTTCGGGTCTGATTTGCTTGGTAACCTGCAAACGAGGCAGACAAGAGAATTCGCATTGAGGCAGAAGGTATTAAGTCCACTGAAAGTACTACAGAGTGCTACGATTAATGGGGCTAAGCGACTTGGGCAAGAGAGAAAGCTTGGGAGGATAGCAGAAGGTTATGTGGCAGACTTGTTAGTCTTGGATGCAAATCCATTAGAGGATGTCAGCATCCTCGATCAGGGCGAGAGATATCTGAAGGTGGTTATCAAGGAAGGTAGAGTGATGATGAGCCGCCTGGAAGTGCTACCAGCGGAAATGTAAGGTTGTCGTCCTTTTCACATCGCTTCTAGTGGTCTGAACGTGATTCCACCCCTTAGTCTTGCAGAGTATACTGCCTGTCACGAAAGAGTGTAAAGGCTTTCAGGAAAAGAATGAAGTTGCTCAAGATATGTTGTGTCGTTCATGTTGAGTGTGTGAAAACTGCCTTGGAACGAATGCCACGACATCGAAGATATGAAGGAACCTTTGATTTCAAGGGTCAGTCAAAGAGAGTAGTATGTAGACACCATCAAAGTAAAGACTCGCTTGTGCTTACTAACCATCACTGACTCAAACCCTTTCCAAAAAAACTCCCTACCGTGTCCCAACCACAAGGCATTCGGACACTCGCACACCACTATATAATCTCATCCACCCTTTGTATCCCATTTTAATAAGTGTCTATCAGTAGTAAAATTATACTTTACTATAATCATGGGGGCTTCGCTTCGGCGACTTGCTGAGGGTTGTTCTGGTTGAGTTTGTTGGTAAAACATCAGCTCCCGTCTTTGGATCTCCTTCCGTTCCCGGCCCCCTCGAGCGAGATGCGGACATCTCCTTAACAATTGCGCACTTGATGGTGGTGCGGAGTTGTGGTATGCGTCGCGACATGCTTTTTTGAGCGTAGAAGTTCTTTGCTTTTTGGAGAGTGGATGTTTTCTTTCCTGGAGCGAAGAGTTTTTCTATGGGCTTGAGGTGAGGCTTCTTGGCTGTGGTGTTGGGTTTGTGCGACCTGCTTGATGGACTTTAGGGAGAGTGCAGCGAGCGAGGGAGAGGGGTGGTCATGAGGATATCTGCTGGATCGGTTGTGGACATTGATGGTGCTTGACCACTGCTGTCCGTGCAAAACTTCTCAACCATATCACTCTCCAGGCAAGGCCAGCCATTAACACGTACTGAGCTAAGTAGGATATCAGATAGACCTCAGTCACTCTTCATACACAGTGTTCCCAGGTGTTGGCCCAATACATTGATTGAGTTGTATCAAAGCTACACCATATTTCATGCCAGCCAGCTGTGAAGTGACATTGTTTTCCGCAATGTAGTTACGTTTTCTCTGACATATACAACACGCTATTCCTATGAACTCTAGCGCCCAACAGTAGATCTGTATACGAGATGGATCTGTTCATTGCATGCCCCATTCTTTCAATTCACTTCCTTCAACCTCGAACTCAATGCTCGTGGATATATGTCTACCTTGCAATGTCCAGCTCGAATCACTCACAAACTTCCCCTCTTCAGCAAGCTCCCGGCGCCAGCCCACCGCTTCAGCACAGCACTCTCCAACTTCGTTCTCGTGTCTGCATCCGCACCAATCTGCTCAAGTACCTTGACTCCTTGAACTGCATCCTCCAGAGAGACGTCTTCGCGCTCCTGCTCGAACAATCCAATCACCAAATGAGTATTGTCTTTCGCCCTTGCTTGTTCAGATCCTTCGATCGCGGCTTTGGCGCGCACATATGCGAATACAGCCGCGGGACATGGGCTGGAAGTTCCGTTTGCTTCTGTTGACGACGTGGATTTAAGAATGGAGTCCAATGGAGGAAGAGAGGTGGAGTCTGTTGTGTTGTATGGTGAGGGTAGCGAAGATTGGATCAGATCTTTCAAGGTCTTGTCATCGGAGCCCTTGACAGAGTGGAGGAGGCGAAAAGCAAGTGCGTGCGCTGCAGGGGAATGTGATGAAAGTCGGAAAGCGACAAGAAGATGTTTAAGTGCGAGGTAGTATTTTTCTATGGTTGTAGATTGTCAGCAGTCAACATATCATCGTCGGTGTTAAAAGATAGCTTACCTCGCCTCAAGAACACCTCCACTGCCACTAATTGTGCCTCGAGATTCTTCTCTCCACATTGTACTAATGGTGTCAAGAATCTCATAGCTACAGTTAATGGCTCTTTCGTGTCCAACAGCTGGTAGCCACGTGGATCCTCGTCGGGCTTCTTGACTTCGCCATCTGCATTTGCTGTAGCTTTCTTCGCCAGCACCTTCTTATCCGCTTCCCTTCTCTCCTCGTCCTGCTTCGCCTCCTTGACGCGTTCCTGCTTCAATGCCTTCTGTGCTGTCTTCTTCTGCTCCTCATCCATAACATCAGCACCTGGAATATAATCTCTCTGAGCCAATTCGGGACGATCATGAAGCAAAAGATAGATTTTTATGGCGTCGATTGCAGCGCGTGTGTAGAATGGATGTGAGTGTAGTTGATCCTCCCATCTCACCATCTCGATATATGCACGAATCTGGCCCTTTCTCAGTGAAAAGTTGTGGAAATCGAATTGGTCCTCATTCCAGATGTCGAAGATGTCGAGTACAGAGTGAAAACGTTTTAGTGCAGGAGCGTATTTTCGTTGACGAGCATAGGCTTCGCCGTCTTCAGTGATGTACCAAAGAGCTTGCATCTCGACAATGTCGCCGAGAGTGCCGCCGAGGGTTTCATTGCGCGTGAAGAGGGACATGGTGTTTAGGGCTGCAGAGTTGTCGTTGGCGCGGAGTTGGTATTTAGCTGTTTTAGTGTTAATGTAACGATCTTTGAGGTCGATCTCACGAGCTTGATTCATTAATTTCGAGGCCTCTGTAACATCACCACTGTGCTTGGCAATGCGAGCTTTCGTCATGACATAGTCGTAGGTCTTTGGATGTGCAGCGATGAGCTGGTCGATGTATGTGGTAGCTTTTGTGAGATCTCGACTTAATTTGTAGTTGTAGTGTTGGGCGAGGAAGTACAGGGCGGATTCTTGAAACATGTCCGAGTCTGCATTGTCGCCATTTGTTTTTTTATTGCCATTTGTTTGTGGAGAGACGTAGCTTTCTACTAACTCTTTCAGAACCTGCTGTTTCGCAGAATCTGTGTACAAAGCTTTGACGTTATTGAAGGTGGAGGGTACACCCTTTTTCAGCATTCGTCGTAGATAGTGGTCTGCTGTTTCTCGGAAATCATCGCCGTCTAGGAAATCCAGAGGTATGCGTCTAGCAGCGTCCAACCTTTCCGATGTCTGCGCAAATGATGCGTACAGCTCTTTCCGAGCCAGCTTGTCGTTTTGGTCCAACTCCATTGCTTGCTCCAAACCGTCATAATATGCCCGGTATTCTGCGTTCCTGTCCAGTAGTGCTCTGTATGCCTTCTCGGCCTCTTCTTTCCTTCCTAACGTTAGTAAATACTGTGCGCGCATCTCCATCACTGCTGTCTTGTCCAAGTTCGTCTTCTTGACTTTTTCCAGTTCCTCCAATGCTCGGCTCACATCACCCATTTCTGCAATGATTGTGATCTTATACAAGACTGCCTCCGAATGCTCGATATCTGTTCTTGGTGGTGCCGTCTTGAGTGTGTCTTCATATGTCTTCAGCACCTGCTCTGCTGCCTTGAGGTCTCCTGCCAGATGATGTGCAATTGCCATAGCTGTCCAATTCTGCCTTATGTTCGGCCTCTGTCTTAACATCTCCTTCCGACTCTGCACGTATCCCTCATAATCTCGCATCTGTACCTGCAGCATTGCCAAGTCCCGCAGTATTTGCGCCGACTCTGGCTGCAACTTTAGCGCGAACTTATAGGCTTTTATTCCCTCCTCGAAGTTCTTGACAGATCGCCAGAGGAGACCGTAGACGTGCCAACAGACGTGTGATTTCATGTCATTCTTGAGAGCCAGTTTAGCAAGGGTGAAGGCTTCTTCCCGGGAGCCTATGGAGTTGAGTAGGAGAGCTTTCATAGCTTGTGTGTCGCCGTGATTGGGAGTCTTGCGTAGGATCTGATCTGCAGACTTGATGCCTGGATAGCAGTGTTAGCATGGGTTGGTTCTATATTGTTGTGCCTCTTGGTGCTTGCCCTTCTTATATTGCTTGGATTCGTAGCATTTCACCACCTGCTGAAAGAGCGAGCGCTCTTTCGAGCTGAGTTGCACTGCTTGTGACATTCCTACTGTTATGGCTCCCGATCTAGAGTTGTTGTACACTGGAATCTCGAGTCAACGATTCCCAGCTCAAGTCACTGTCGAATCTTGTAATGAAGCAATTGGATTTCGTGATACCTGAACTCGAGAAGCTGCTTGGCGTCATACATGAATCAAGGGTTTCTAACCCCAGGTATTTGTGAAACTAACGACGGCGAGGTCTTTCTAAAGCATCGCTACAGTGCCATATATCTTCGCACATCATATACTGCTGTAGGCAGCAATATCCCTCTCCTGCTTGTGAACCCCTTGACAGCTGTTACAGCGAATACATTGTGACACTATCAAACTGGTTACTGCTACCCTACTTTCAAGTACTTTGGTCTGCAGACCACGACATGGCACAACCGCAAAACAAATATGCCATACACGAAGCATCACGCGAAGGTCAAGGTAATATTGATCCGAAGATTGTGACAATGCAATAAGACTACTAATGCTGCAACAAAGCGAGCATCGTTGAATCATTACTTTCGGTAACTACCACATCTTTTCCAAACTGAATTTACCTCAAGGATTTTATTACACAACCAAACTCCTTGATTACTGACTACCAAGGGCATGTTATCGAGTCCCCTTTAAACCACGTCCTCCTAGAACCTCCCTGTCTATCTCCATTGATGGAAAGATACTAGTAGCCTCGAGGCTTGACCTATGTGCGCCTTGGAATACGGATATTGTCCTTATCCGCTATGAAGTCCTCGAAATGGGGTTCTCTGCTTCAAGGCGCGGTTGCTAATCTTGAATCACGACTTGACACGATACTTGCAGAGGAAGGAGCGACCAAAGGACAGAAGCCTGTGGTTCAAGGGGCAAGGAGTAGTTCCCAAGCAAGGAAGGAGCTGGGTGGCGATGCAGCTATACGGACTTCTACAGACAGTCAGGCCAATACAACCATAAGAACATCCATCGACAGTTTGAGAAATGCTTCAAAGGACGTGCCAGAAATACAGATTCAAGGGATTGCGGATACCAATGACGATGGCGACGATGGTGAAGACGCCGCTTGGTCTAAGACAGAAGCGGTAGATGCAGTGCAGGACATTGCAGCAAGAGTGTCGACGAATAGCGTACGCTCTGCAGACAGCGCATCGCTCCATAATAACATTTCAGCCGACGTGCTATCATCTTCCTCCGAACACACACCCATCCTTAGCGATTTGCAGGCTCAATTAGCACAATTGAAGGCGGAAAATGAGGTTCAGGATGTACAGCGACAGGAAGAAACCAATGCATATCTAGAAAAAATCGATGCTTTACAGGCTAAGCTGCACACTTTGACTACAGACCTTGCGGACCGTGCTAAGGCAACCGCCGGAGAAGCCTCACCAGACAGTCTCGAGCAAAAGTTGGCTGCCAAGGATGAACAGATTGCAGGTTTACTAGAAGAAGGCCAAAAGCTATCGAAACTCGAGGTCACACAAGCAGGTACCATCAAGAAACTAAGGCGTAAAGCTGCTGAGGACGCAAGACTTATCGCCGACCTGAACAGAACGGTGGTGGCAATTGAGAAGAGCCTAGCCGAGAAAACTAATGGCTTAGCTCGGTCAGAAGCTGGCACTAAAGATGCTAACACAAAACTTGTGCGTCTCGCTCGTGCTGAGAGAGACATCGAAGAACAGAAAAAGGCGTGCGACGCTCGTGACCAGATTATAGAGTCCTTGAAGAAGCAGCTGGAGGCAGCAACATCCCAGGCTAGGCAGGAAGAACGTGACGTAGCAAGCAAGGCACTTGAAAGGGAACGAAAGGTCGCTCAATCTTTACTGGACGACATAACGACCCTCAAGCTCGAAAAACAACTCCTGGATGACAAGCGCAGATCCGAGCACAAATCAGCAGAGGACGCCAGAGAGCGCGATCGGGAGAGGCATACGGCTGCAGAAGCAACGCTCAGGAATGAGATTCAGACACTTGAGACAAGGCTGGAAGTCCTCCGTGAGCGAAATGAGGAAACTTCGTCTGCAACGATTGGTGGTGATCAACCCAAACTGCTCCGTCAAATCGAGCTTCTTCAATCGCAATACTCGCAAGCGAGTGAAAATTGGCAAGGTATCGAAAGCTCGCTACAAGCACGTCTAGTAGCCGTTGAGCGTGAGAGGGATGAGGCGAGTAAGCAGGAATTTGATGTGCGCAAAAAAGCTCGGGAGACCAACAGTGTCTCACGGCGTCTACAGGACGAGCTAGACGAGGCAGCGCGAAAATGCAGCGTACTGGAGGCTGAGCTAACAGAAAGACAAGCCGCTGCTATGAAGCTGCAAGTACGTGTTTCAGATTTTGAGAAGACCCTGCAACAACAAAAAGTCGATTTCGAGCGCGAAAAGCAGGGTTGGGAATCCACAGTCACCACTCGTATCGAAGAAGAGAAGGCAAAGTGGCGACAAGAAAATTCCCAAGAGATGCAGCCGCCACTTAGTCGTGTAGACTCTCCTACCTACTCCATAAAGCGTCCGCAAGCACCACACGGCCTCGAAATACCTAGTATTGCAAACCGTCGTTCTCTGAGTAGAAACGTATCAGTGGACTTCGGCCTGCCCATGTACAACCGGCGGACCTCCATGATACCTCCACGAACACCCGACCTGCAAACGAATGGCTTCGAGTCTGGCCGGTCCACACCGCCAATCTTCAACATCCCCGAAACACCTTCGATACGCACAAACGATCAAGACGATATGTTCGAAAACGCGTCTTCGGCGCATCATACCGTCAATGACATGTTATCCGAGTCCACCACGGGCGCTGGACCCTCAGTCCAGTTGGTCGAGCGTATGAGTGCGGCAGTGAGGCGATTAGAAAGTGAGAAAGCCGCATTCAAAGACGAGATGACCAGGATACTTTCGCAACGGAATGAGGCACGAAAAGAGCTCGTTACAATGATGAAAGAGCTAGAGACGAAGCGAGCGGTGGATGACAAGGTCGCCAAGTTGGAGGAGGACTGTACTGAAGTAAAGCAGCGATATCAGACGACGCTAGAGATGCTAGGTGAGAAGAGTGAGGAGGTGGAAGAGCTGAGAGCAGATGTGGCGGATCTCAAGAAGATCTATAGGGAGCTGGTGGAGAGCACGATGAAGTGAGTTGTCGCCGATAAACCGTGGTGGCCTGGAGAATTCCTGCTTGATTACGCTTCAATCGAGACGATGATGAGCATTGGTACGGGTCGTTTGCTGCTCATACAACATCGATACCCTCTGCTGATGCGGTACGAATGATAAAGTCTCGAACCTGGACTAAATTAGTCATCATGTGCACGAGCGTTAAATGCAACGGCATACCTTCTGGTCTGGCGCGAGACTAAGTGCTGTGTGGCCATCGACATCTTCCTTGTCGAATGCGGCACCTGCTTTTAGCAAGGTTATCGCAACGTCGCCGCTGCCTTCCGCAATCGCTACCACACTGTCAGCGAACAAGAAACAATAACCAACAAGAAATACAAATGCATGCATACCATGATGTAGAGCAGTCTGGCCAACATCGTCTGTCGCATTCACTGGACTCTTGTTGTCAAGCATAAGCTGCACCAATGGCACAGAGCCAATAGCTGCAGCTCTGTGCAGAGGAAGCTGGCCGCGCTTGTCTTTGACACGAGCTGTTGCTTTCTGCTCAATGAGCCTACGCGCTAGTGGGAGATTGTTCTTTGAGCAACAGAAGTGAAGGGCCGTCTGAAATATTGATATTGTGGTTAGAAAAGCATGCGTTATGGTGGAGGAAAGAGAGGCTGCGACTCACCTGTCCTGATGAATCTGGTTGGCTTGTTTAGTGAAAACCATGAACGTAAACACTCACAATGACTTACTCTTCGCGTTCACATCTGCTCCTTTCTTCAGTAACAGCTCAACTAATTCATCGCTATCTTTCAAGCTCACTGCTATCATCAAGGGCGTCCAGCCACTGCCATCCTGTGGACACATGAGTATACGAAGAAACTATGCTGTCCTCATGGTGAACAAGACTAACTTTGACATCCACGTCGAAGTCCCGTCTCTGCATCAGCATTTCCACAATGGCTACTCGATTTCTTGAGACAGCCCAGTGCAGTGGTAGTCGGTCATCTTCGTCTCTGACATTCGCTAGACGGGGATTTGCCTTGG
>Ga0181465_100110_pt2 | contig 11931 bp, 11 predicted proteins | sample InSIn3gowninarea_FD_119076 | JGI IMG/M metagenome (GOLD analysis project Ga0181465, IMG submission 119076) | Clean room microbial communities from NASA Spacecraft Assembly Facility at Jet Propulsion Laboratory, Pasadena, California, USA -... ... | reverse complement strand
CTTCTTCTCCTCCTTCTTGTTCTCCTCAACCACAGTCTCTGAATCGCCTGGGAGATCAGGATCGCCGTCGAAATCAGCGTCGTTCTCCGAATCGCTGCCGAAGTCATGAGTCATGTCGATATCAAAATCAGTGACAGATTTAGATTCAGCATCATCGGTGACAGAATCAGTTTCAGTATCGTACTCGGTATCAGTGTCAAATTCGGTATCTGTATCGACGCTTGGGTCTTCTTCTTGATCTTCTTCGAGTGCATCCTCGCGAGAGTTGCATCCTGGCAAGCTGTCAGTACCTATGCAATAACATTACATCTTCGAGATCGACTTACTGGCTCCGCGCTCTTCAGAATCCCAGATGCTGTGACCATGGTAGAAGCATCTGTCGTAACAGCAGCGGCAGCCATCGTGCTTCTGCTCTTTCTTCACAGCAAGTCCCCTGACCAGGATGCGGTAGGCGAAGTTGGGAGGTAAGGGATCGCCGTTTTTTGCCTTCTCATCGATCTTTTGTTCAGCCTGTTCATCATCCTGCCAGACGACGATCTTTACCTTCTCATCGATCTCATCTTCAGCCTGATCATCATCCTGCCAGACGCCGTCCCAGTGGCTTTGGTAACAGTCAACCATGTATTGGTACAGATGAGATGACTCCAGTGCAGTTGCCGAAAGGAGTTCGATGGCGGAAGGAGGAGGCAAAGTCTTGCATTCTTTGGAGATATGCATTGGCTGGGACGTCATGATGGAGCGCTGCAATGCGACGCAATTGATAGAGTCCGCAAAGATGTAGAATTTGGTGACAATCATCCAATAGTAACTGGTGTTGGAGCCATCCAATTTGGGCAGAGTCAGATCCACATTTCCTGAGTAGAGCCAGGTGAAGAAGAGCCTCAGGATTTCTGCTCTGACTTCTTGAACGATCGGTTGTTGACATGGGATAGTGCCTTCGACAAAGTATCCGTTGAGCAATTTGTCGTGGTATGGAGAGTAGAAGCACAGCAGAGCCTTGTGGACGTGGAAGACGCGAGTTGATTTCTTCTCTTTGGACGCGAGGTCGATCATCGTTGAGCCACTGGCGATGAGTCGGCTGTTTTGGTCAGTTTGTTTCGTGTCAACCACATTCATGAGTGTGTACTTACGTGGCTGTCTTCTGTTTCCATGCGAGATGCGTCCCAAATTTATGGATCTTGGAAGACTTCTTGTCATCTGAGGAAGGTGGTTGAGCCGACATCGTGTCAAAAAGGCAACGACGTGCTGAACTCGCGTTGAAAGTACTGTTGACAAGTGTGGAAGAAAGTTGGAAGGAGAGAAAGCTGACGACAAGGTATCCAAAGTGAGAATCAAGCTTGTATTTATGTAGTCATGAAGTACTAGTGGCTCGGGTTGGGCGAGTGAACGCGAGAAAGTAAGTGAAGTGACGGTGTTGTAGTTCTTCCGCTGAGCTATCACTAAGAATTCTCCGAGGCAGGCGAGACAACCCCTTCTCACACCGCTGTCAAGAAGTATTCGCTTGACTCTCCAACCCTTCCAACAACTTTGTAGTGTCTCATACTGCCTTGATGCGCTTTGTCTTCGCTCCTGCTTTGTCCCCCTTCGCGCGAACTCGCTTCTTTGTGGTTGGTTCGGCGCTTGTGTCAGCATCCGACAACGGCCCCGTCGACGAGTCTGAGTCTGAGTCGGAGTCGTCGGAGTTCTCGAACAGAGGATCTCCGTTCACAAACTTCAACCCTCCCTTTCCATCGGACTCGAAACGAGCACCGCCAATGCAAGACACGCCAGTTCTCATCATCGAGGCGTTAGCCTCCGAAGCAGTCAAGGGCTTCAAGGCAGTATCGGCCTCCGAAGCAGAAAAGGCCTCCGAAGCGGTATCAGTGTCCGAATCTGATTCAGATTCCGAGTCTACCTCGCTATCGAAGTTCGATATCGCATCTCCGTCGTCTTCAGTCTCATCATCCAGGGATCCACAGGCTATAAATTATGGTCAGCAGATGTAGGGATAACTTGTACGCAAACTTACTGGCTTCACGCTCCTCCTCGCTTTCATGACGATGGAACTCGCAGCGGTCGTGACAACAGCGGCAATCTCCCTCCTGGCCATCCTGTGTTCTCTGGAGCTTCCTCAACAACAGTCTGTAGGCCAAGTTTGATGGCAAGGGATCTTCGCCGTTTGGATCTCCTTGATACTGTCCCTCATGCTCATCATCTCGCAGGCTACCACACCAGTGTGCGTCCAGGACAGCTAGATAGTAGCGATACAAGGAAGAAGACTCGAGGGAGCTGCCTGATAACAGTCCAATGCAGCTCCAGGTGGGGAAGGTGTAGAGCTCGTCCTTGTGATTCAAGAAGTTTGACACAACCAGACGAGCCAGCGCAACACAGTTGAATGAGTCGGCAAGTATTTATAACTTCGTCACTCCAAGATACCAGTGGGCAACCTCGACATCAGAAAGGCATTCTGGATGTCTCATGTTGACCCTGCCGTTATACAGCCAGGTCACAAATAGCTTCAGAACACCCGATCCAGCTTCGACCAGGAAGGGCTCGGTCGGAGGATTCATACCCTCAAGAAAAGGCCCGTTAAGAAGTGTGTCGTGGTATGGCGAGTAGAAACTGAGCAAGGCTTGGTGAACGTTGAAGGTACTTGGATTGACCTTCTCCTTTGATTTGAGCATGACCATGCGGTTGTCGCTAGCAATGAGACGACTGGCTTTGTTAGTCGAACTCTCGGACTTGGGTGGTCTATCATAACGTACCTGGCGGTCTTGCTTCTCCAAACGTTGCGCTTCCATTCTTCCTTGAGCTTTGTGGAATTCTTGTCGTTGTTGTTTGTCAAAGTAGCTGCAGCTACAAGCGATTGGTCGCCCATGGTGGTCAGACGATTTTGGCGCATGGGAGTTGTGATGCGTAAGTGTTGATGATGGGAAGAGAGTTGACCGAAGGAGTCGCGGGAAAGAATCTGTAATTAGTGTGCGCAGCTAATATCGAAGTCCTCGCTGAATATTCGCTGGCTCGAGTGAAGTTCTAAAAAGCAAAGCGCAGATCGATCACAAAGTAAAGCTGCGGTAACAACTTTACTCTCGGGAAGGCACAGACTCTCAGCTGCCTTCTTCAGTCATATCCTGGACTCTTCGTTGTGGCACGTGATGGAAACGAGCCTCTTAGATGGTCATTGCAGCAACAGATGGCTATCTTCTAGGACTTCAAGACAGTTTAAGTCGAGCAGCGGCTTTTCATCGAGCTTCACTCCATTTCAACTCGTCCAGCCATCAGATGATGGGTCGTTCCTCTTCCGTTTTGATAAGGCTTTGCCGCCAACATACAGATCTATCGTGATTTCCTTTCTAGGCCACCTCTTGCTGACTTTACTACCGCTCTGCGTCAGCCGTCAACTCTTCTTCGTCAAAGTCACCACCAATAATACCGCAAGGTATCCACATTCATCAGCTCTATTCGAGCTCTCATGCCGAAGTCACTCACCAGCTATCCGCTCCTCCTCAAACTCGTGATAATTACATTAGTACGAAGGCACTGGCTAGACCTTGTATGAGGTAGATTGTCTAGTGGTGGATCAAGAACGCTTGCAGCAGATAGTCTCTCTGTTGAGTTGGGAGAAGCATTGTGCACCAGAATAACGACTCGAGGCAGGGGAGAAGATTTAACCAGGGAGTCCAAGACGAAACATCCCCATTGCCCCCTCATACACCGTTCACAGCAAACCCGCCCAACCCAAAAGTGCAAAAAGACAAAAAACCCAATCACGAACAGAATCGAACCCACAACCTCAAACATCAACCTCGCCCAAAGAAAAAGATGGGGATGCGCCCAACCCTCGGACTAAGGATGCGCCACAGCTGAGCTGGGCCCCGGATACAAGGGAACGACTGGACCGCATTGCGGCTTGAAGATTGCCGTTTCCAGAGCGTATATATAGCTTTGTTGGAGGAGTGAGAGGGAATCTTGGCGTTTTTGATGGATGATTCAGGGGTTATTTGGTGATAGTGAAGGTCGTTGGCTTGGTTTGGTTTACGATGTGGTAGTCCAGTGTGTCACGGTCAAGGACTGGGTTGTGGTCATATTCGTTGAAGCAGTGATATTGTGTCAAAATTAAAGCTTGAAGGAAGAAGCACGTTGTTTCTGTGTGCTGGTGGATCCCCCCATCTCTCGAATGCTCCTTTCTCAATGCATGCTCCAATTCCAACTTCCAAGTTTCTCTTGCTGATGAGCAATCTTCTTTGGCAATCGTCGAGGTATCAGGCCTTGTGCTCTGTAATGGAGCCGCAGACTGAGCTCCCTAACTTCCAACGTGGTACAAAGTGTGCTGTCGTAAAGTATCACCCCTTTCGGAACAGGGTGAGTTCGAAGAGCCACCAAAATGTGAGCACAGTGAATGTCTTCCTTCGACTCAAATTCCGCTTTCCTGCTTCAACTTCTTTGCCGAGCCATCCTCGTCCTCATCGAGGGCCTTGCGCTTGCTGCCAGCGAGATCCATCTCTTGGCCAAGGTTGCTGTCGCTCTTCTCCTCGCCGCCCTGAATCTCAACCTCTTTGCTCTCGGTGTCTTGGTTGCTAGCTCCAGTAATGCCTCCCTCCATCTCAACATCCAAGGCTTGTTCCTCGTGGGCGATGTCCTGGACGCCGTTGATTTGCTCGCCCTGATCATAGACATCATCGGCGTCCTTTTCCCAGAACTTGAGAGCTAGATCTTCTGCCTTCGACCCGCATGTAGCCAAGCGCTCTTCGTCGTTCGGATGCGAATGGTATTTGCAGACATTGCTGCAGCAGGGACAGTCTCCAACTCCGACACCCCTGCCGATCAGCTGGCGATGCTTTGACATTGACTTCAATCTGTCGTGCAAGAACGCTGAATGAAGCAGGGTAGGATCCTCGAGGTCGTCGTCCATCTCGTGGTCCCAGTGAAAGACATAGGTGTCCAGGATGTATCTGTAGAAAGCAGAAGTTCGGTGCTCGTCCACGATTTTGCAGTCCGAGAGGGTTTGATAGTCGATGATGTAGATGCCTCCATGAAGGCCTTTCGATATTTGTGGCAAGCAGGTAAGAATGGCGCGCTGCAGAGCAAGGCAGCCAATGAAGTCGGCGAAGACGAACAATTCGCAAATGACTTCGGCGTGGAATTCCATGAATATGCGTCCAGTGGCGAGCCAGCCATAGAACAGGCGAAGAGACTGTTGCGAAGCGTCGACCAGGAACTCTGTCTTGCGGTCCTGGCTCTCCTTGAAAGGTCCAGTCATCAATGTCTTGAAGTACGTCGAGTAGTAGCAGAGTAGAGCGAGATTGAAGAGAAACGATTGAGGCTCGCTCTTGCGTGTGGATCTCAAGGTGGCGATCTCATGGTTGTCGACAGTGATCTGGCTGCGATACATTAGCTTGGTGAAATACAGAGTGACAGTAGACTAGATCTTACACAACTCTGGAGGCCTTCCAGATGTTCTTGTCGTAGTCCGCCATGGTTTTCGTGAGAATGGATTGATGGTTGAGGAACTAATGAGTCGCTCGCGGTGGAGATGATGTTCAATGGTCAAGTGTCGCGGTCCAAGACCTTTTGATGCTGGGGACAAAGAAAGTAGCAGGTGGTGGTTGATGAGGGACTATGTAAATGAGCCAGTAGAGCTCAACGTGTTGGAGGAGGCATCGTGAAAGTCGGCTATTGAGTGACAATTGATCCTAAGTAGTGATTGTCCCAAAGGCTAACGAAAGCTCCAGGCGTAGAGTGAACCATTCAAAACGAGTGGTCGATCACTTTGTGAACACTCAGCGATTGCTACCGAAATGATGGCCAAAGATCAACCGTGCCTTCACTTCCGACCTCTTCGTGTGTAGATTTTGTCCCACATGTGTATGTAACACGCACACAACTCGCACGACTCACGCTCAAGGCCAGAACTCTTCAATCAACCACAGCATCCTTTCTTTCTCCTCCTGCCCTCCGAAAATCGTATCCACCGCACCCTTGCTCAGCTCCAAAAGCTGCTTCCTGTCAAGTCCAAAGTGCCGAGCAGCAAGCAAATACTCATTACTCAAAGACGACTCAAAGATACCGACATCATCCGTAGACAGCGCAATAGGTACACCAGCACGCCACCACTCGCCGAAATGATGAGCTGCAAATCCACCTTCACTCAAGCCAGTGAGAACATTGCAGCTGAGGCATAATTCGAGGCCGAAATTTTTATCTCTGATGGTTGCTCGTAGTTCTTCGGGTACGTGGATGACATGGCCAAGACGTTGAGGGTTCCATGATAGCATTTCTTCCAGCTCGTAGGAGTCGGGTTGTGCGATCTCTGCAAAATGCAATGTGATAGGTAGACCTTGGGCCTGGGCTTCGGCGAAAGCAGGTTGTAGGTGCGAGATGGGCTTGCGAGCCGGGTTACCGCATAGGTCGATGCCTACGACACCGAGGTGGCGATATTTGAGCGCCAGATGTACGACTTCGAATGCTTCCTCGAGCGTGTTTTTGCGGTCGATTGACAGTATGAGTTTTGCATGCAGTCTTCCGTTTGATAGAGCGTAGTCGCTCAGGGCCTGCAAGACAATAGCGACATAATCCTCTTTATTGATACCAGCAGCCGCAATCGCTCGAGGTGTGGTCCGGAGTTCCAGATACCGTACTCCATCGTCCTGAAAGTCTTGCAATACAGCAGTAGTCGCAAATTGTATACTCTCTTCATCCGAGACCAGAGCGTAGATATACTTGTCGAAGATTGGGAAGAAGCTGTGATATTGTTGATTCTGGCGGTCTTCGCACCTAAAGCATACCGTACTCCTTCAAAAACTTACCTGACAACATCGATACTACCATCTGCAGCTGTCGGTATAGCTGTTAGAGGATCGTCCATTTCAAACGCAGGGTCTTTCGTTTTCTTCTGCAGCCATATTTGGTGCAGACATTCTCTACTGATACTACCAGTCAGATGTGCATGCAGCTCTACCTTTGGCAGCGCTCTGGTGAAAGTGATATCAGGTGGCTGCGACATCTTGGTCTGGAGAAGTGCAAAGCTGGGAAGGAGAGGAGGTTGGGAAGTTCGGTCGAGCAAGAGCCGAGGCTTTTGGGCGGAACTTCAACAGGGCAACTCCAAGCGAAAGTCACCCTGTCCTCTTTCACGTCAGGACGATGATTGAACAATCTCAATGAACGCACACACGAGATTTTAGGTACACACGTAAGAAGCTTTGCAAAAGCTCGATTGTGTTGTCGTTGCGTATTATCGATAGAACTTATAACGATCGAAACAAAAATTGCATCGCGGAAACCATTCATTCATAAGCCGCGTTTGAGAACAGCAAAGGCACAGTATTTCATTCTCATCATCATATGTCGCATTCTCTCAATCAGCCCCATAGCGCGTCCTTACCGCGACCACTGCCGTGAGTCATGGGTGGAGTCAGGATCTTGTGGCTCCATGCCTCTTTGCCGTCAATGAAGAGGCGGTACTTCAATTCGGACTGGTCGGAGGTAGGTGGGGTGCTGATACTCAGAGCGCCGAACTTCGAGTTTCCGTCGGGCATGTACCTAGAATGAATCAGTAAAGGAGAACTAATGAAGCTGCTCGCTGTAATACTCACTTAACACACACGTCGTCGTTATCGGTCTGCTTGTAAGTGCGAACAGGGAGATAGAACATGCTCAGAGGACTAACACTGAACTCGTGAACTGTCGCGCTGACAGGCCAGTTCTTGGTGCTCAACTTGCCACTCATAGTATCAAGTCCAGTGACCTTGCCTTCGGTAGGTGGAGGGAACGAAGTGGCAGCGAACTCGTGTCTGTCACCACTGAGGACAACAACACCAACGCCACCACGAAGACCGACATCCCACATGGCTTCCAAAATGATCTGTCTCTCGCCGAGGTATCCGCCCCAGGTGTCTTCGCTTCCAAAGCGCCAGTTCTTGGTGAAAGGAATGCTTGTGATCACGACCTTCCATCTGACACCGCTGGGCACAGGAGCCGCAAGCCAATCAAGCAGATCTCTAAGCTGCTGATCTCCAAGCATACTCTTCTTGTAGCCGGTCTCAGCTTGGGTGCTGTTGTAAGAGCCATCGGTACCGTCGAATGGCTGGCGGTAGCGACGGGTGTCAATCATGAAGAACGATGCAGGTCCTTGGTCGAACTTGAAGTATGTAGCGCCGGCACGAACTGGGTCGGGATTGACGGCGGCTTGGTAGTGGTGCCATGGATCGACGGCAGCTTCGTAGACACCAGTTGTGTTTTTGTCCCAGTCGTTGGCAATCTCGTGGTCGTCCAAGACGTGAATCCAGGGCAGCTTGGCCTCTGAGCTTACAGACTCCCATTGGGGCGAAGAGTAGACCTGACGGTATTCTCTGCGGTATGATTCAGCATCAGTACCGAAACGCTTGGGCACGTCGGCGTAGATGAAGTCGCCCATGAAGATCATGAACTGAGCCTTCAGCGATGGCAGGAGGCTGGCCAGGTGCTTGAAGCCTGGGATATCCAGTGGGTGGTAGAACGGGCTGTATGGGAACCTGGGCTTGATGCAGGAAGAGTGCAAGAAGGTGAAGACATCGTTGTTACGAGGAGCGGTGCGTCCGACTCTAGGTGCTGTGACGAAGAAACCGGTGTGGTTGTTTGAGGCAGTGTACTGGTAAGTAGTATCAGGTCGGAGTCCTGTCAGTTGGAAGATTCCAGTGTAGTCGGTGCTCTCGTCAACGTTGATGGCATTTTGAGGGTGTTTCCAGCTAGCATCATGATCACGGGTGCCATCATCGGGTGACTCGCCCGCATATCTGTAACTCAAGCGTAGAGGGTGTTCAAAGGTACGAGGTTCTCTGACAAGAAGCTTTGCACCGTGTTCAGAGACGTGGCCAACGCGGACGAACGAGAGGTTGTGCGAAGGATGGAAGAGCGGAGCACGGTAAACCATGTCGGCCACCATGGCCAGAAGAGCAGCATTGGTGAGAAAAGTCACGATAGACCAGAACAGAGAGCTGGGGCTGGGAAGACCTGTCACGAGGCTTTGCAGGATTTTGGGATCCTTCTCCTCAAGGACGATTGTCTCCTGGACATCAATTTCCTGAAGCGGCTCGTCTGTCTCGGAATCGACGAGCAATTCATCATCGCTGTCATCGCGATCGATGGTATCTCTGGTAATGATGTCAAGCTCATCAGACACGACTCTGTATGGGCTTGTGTGAGTGAATTGGTAGAAGAACGATGTAGCGTAGATGGCGAAGGCTGTCAGAACAACTGGAGGAGCGTGCTGAGGGACTGATTAGTGATTGCAATTGAGTGAGATGCAGTGCTACCAACATGGCCAGGAATCTGGAAATTGATTAGCGAACATCCAAGAGGACCAAGCATTACGGTAAGCGAACCCAGCGTAGGAAGACATAAGCGGCCATGCGCAAGATGGTCGAGGACACCACCGTTGTGGTATTTGCGATGCTGAACGACATGATGAACGCGCTTTTTCGTGCGTGTTACAATCTGCCAGCAGGACGAGAGAATAGCATTCCAGGTCTAGCAAGTCAGAAGCAATCAAGTGAGAGTGAGGACAATGACAGGTACGAGAACGCGTTTGCGCATGTACACGTCGGTGACGCAATGCAGTATCACATGCAAACCATAGGTATGTGGAGTTTATGCAGATATTGTGCGAATGCACAACTTCTACATTCAGCACGCAGCCAAGTGAATATCTGAATCGAAGTCCTAATTTACAATTTTACAGCATAAAAACACCATCATACCCTTTCCCATGTCCAATATTGCGCCATAAAAGTGCTGAGAGTTTTGCCATATATGTACAGTTGAACGACTTACTTCTTGTTGAACTTTTGCCATTTGCGCTCGTAGTCTTCGGCGGCCTTCATGAACTCGGCGGAGCGCGTCTTACTCTTGGGTCCAGATGCCGACCCACGAGCCTTCATTACTGCATCCTGGGCGCCCTTCTTCATGGCGTCCCACTGTTCGCCAGCCTTGTTGAACAATCCAAAGCCTTTACCCTTGACGCTATCGAACGGGCTTTGGGAAGCCTGAAGAGCAGCACCAGCAGAAGTAGAGGTAGCGTTCTGATTGGCAGGCGTAGAGGGAGCAGCGAACTTGACATTTGGTGCTTGGTAAACAGGTCTCTGGTCTGCGGGGTATGACTTTGCCTTGACATCGATGGTCTTGACCTCTTCTTTGACGAGTCCGGCGGCGATCGCATCACGCTTCGCCTGCTCCGGAGTGACCATTGGGGTCAAACCGAAGAAGCGACGCACCTCAGCATGTTTGAAAAGGTGGACTTGAGTCACGCCCATGATACCAGTAGTACAGAGCCAGACGTTGAGGGCAGCAGGAAGCCAAGCAGTGGTAATGAAAACGATACCGGGGAAGATGTAGAGCAGGAAGGGCTTCATGGCATCGGACATGGGGGCACCAGTCTCACCACCCATGCGGAGAACCATATGCAAAGTACCACCCATGACGGCAGGGAGGAGGAAGTAGGGATCGGTCTGGGTCAAGTCGGCGATCCAGAGGAAACCGCCAGTCTCGAGACCGGGCACGGGAAGGTTGGCCATGGCACGCAACAGACGGAAAGCGCAGAAACCAAAGACACCCTGGACAATACTGGGCACCAGCATGCCGAAAGTGCTGACACCGGAAGCCTTGTTGATCTGCATCATCTCCTGGCGCATTTGCATGGCAGTCATTCTGTCGCCGTTTCTCATGGCATCCATCATCTTGTCGTTCATGGGCTTCGTGATAGGCTGCATAGCGCGCATCTTTGCGCCGTTCTCGCTTGCCTTCATAAACATGGGAACCAGAGCCAGACGGTAGAGGAAGGCAGTCGCTGCGATGGAGCCCCACCAAGGCATGCCAGACAAGACATGGACGTGTTCCAATGACCACTCGATGATGGATGTAGGTCCCCAACCGTAGTCCAGACCAAGTTCCTTCAAGAATCCGAGCCTCTCGGGTATGTTGGCGAAGTCGGTAGCTCCACTAATATCGAAGGGGTTGCTGTCGGTCGCGAGCGCATCGGTGGCAGATGTGGGAGGAGGAGTGTTCGTGGCGGCAGACACGGCGGGAGTGGCAGCAGGTGCTGATGTCGAGGCAAGACGAGCATGTGCGGCGAGTGAAATGACGGATCCCTGGAAGATACGACCTGTCGAGCGGGCGTTGAGTGCAGCCAGAGGTCTTGCGGGAGTTGACATCTAACTCGTGTAAGTCCACATCTTCTATACCATCTTGGACGTGTGCGACGTACAAATCTGCGATTGAGACGGGCGCCTTGACGGACAGCGCCCGCCAGTCCTCTACTCGGCATCATCATAGCGGAATCTGTTGATGTGATTAATGTCCAACTGTTCCACAACTTTTTTCCTAACACCATCCATGACCGCGATGCCGCCCACCCCGGAATTTGCCGTTCATTGTCGAGGCTTCTGTTCCGCAACTCACCCCCGAGAGCTTCGATACCTCTCCAATTCATAGATACTAGCCAAGTTACTTCCTCTCGACTTACGTCTTGTTCTACTTAATATCGGTCCAACAGACGGTGCTTATCAAAAACAGCCTGCGATAGTATAAAGGGCTCATCTCTCAGAATCAAAGAATCGAGTCTTGGCCTTGCCATCTAAGCAGCAGGTGTGCTTCAATTGTGTTCTCAAGCAGAGCCGAAACACGGATTGTTTGAAGTATTAGGGAGTTGTAGATTAGTCCCACCTACTGGAGTACTGTACTCTGATCTCTATGCTGTGTTATCTGCATGATTCCTGAGGCATCTTGATCATCGTCCAAGCATCAGACCTCGGCATCTCGCCTTCTCCGCTCTTCCAACGAGCAATCTGACTTCTCTATATCATCCTCAGTACCATCTTCTCCGATATCCTGATGCTGCTTAGTTCTGCTACCGATCACTCCATGTTACCGATATTGGTACTCAACTCGTAGTCAACCCACCGACCACGAAATCACTCAAGT
>Ga0181465_101035_pt1 | contig 11946 bp, 13 predicted proteins | sample InSIn3gowninarea_FD_119076 | JGI IMG/M metagenome (GOLD analysis project Ga0181465, IMG submission 119076) | Clean room microbial communities from NASA Spacecraft Assembly Facility at Jet Propulsion Laboratory, Pasadena, California, USA -... ... | reverse complement strand
AGCGGATACCTAATAGAGCAATGCTGCGAGCAGTAGGTTTTCAGGATGAAGACTTTAACAAAGCAATTGTGGGTGTGGCTAATGCTTACAGCACCATCACTCCCTGCAACATGGGAATTAATCAACTAGCGCAAAGATCTGAAGCTGGAATTAAACTAGCTGGGGCAATGCCGCAAATGTTCGGCACAATTACTATCAGCGATGGCATCTCAATGGGAACCGAAGGGATGAAATACTCCCTGGTGTCGCGGGAGGTCATTGCTGACTCGATTGAAACGGTCTGTAACGGGCAAAGTATGGATGGTGTGCTGGCTCTAGGCGGTTGTGATAAGAATATGCCAGGGGCAATGATTGCGATCGCCCGGATGAACATTCCGGCAATCTTCGTCTACGGTGGTACGATTAAACCCGGTCATTATAATGGCAAGGATTTAACTGTTGTCAGTTCTTTTGAAGCAGTAGGACAATACAGCGCTGGCAAAATCGACCAACAAGAACTAATGGAAATAGAACGCAGGGCTTGTCCTGGTGCTGGTTCCTGCGGTGGAATGTATACTGCTAACACCATGTCTTCTGCTTTTGAAGCAATGGGCATGAGTTTGCCCTATTCCTCCACAATGGCAGCAGAAGATGCCGAAAAAGCTGAGAGTGCAGAAGAATCAGCCTTTGTGCTAGTAGATGCAATTCGCAACTCTTTACTGCCGCGTCAAATTCTTACTCGCATCGCGTTTGAAAACGCCATCTCGGTAATTATGGCAATTGGGGGATCTACTAATGCAGTCTTACATTTATTAGCGATAGCGAGTTCTATTGGTGTCGAGTTAACTCTCGATGACTTTGAAATCATCCGCGCCCGCGTCCCGGTTTTATGTGACCTTAAACCCAGCGGACAATATGTCGCTACAGATTTGCACAAAGCTGGTGGCATTCCTCAAGTAATGAAAATGCTGTTAGTGCATAATTTATTACATGGCGATGCGCTGACGATAACAGGTAAAACAGTTGCAGAAGTCTTGGCAGATGTCCCAGATGAACCCAGCCCAGACCAAGATGTAATTCGTCCCTGGAATAAGCCCTTGTATGCCCAAGGACATTTAGCCATTCTCAGAGGTAACTTGGCAACAGAAGGCGCTGTAGCTAAGATTACAGGGGTGAAACAGCCCAAAATCACTGGTGCCGCACGGGTGTTTGAATCTGAGGAAGCGTGTTTGCAAGCAATTTTGGCACATCAAATAAAGGCAGGTGATGTAATTGTCGTCCGCTACGAAGGGCCAAAAGGAGGGCCAGGGATGCGGGAAATGCTGGCTCCCACCTCGGCAATTATTGGTGCTGGCTTGGGCGACAGTGTAGGATTGATTACAGATGGGCGCTTTTCTGGTGGGACATATGGGATGGTAGTCGGTCATGTGGCTCCAGAAGCAGCAGTTGGAGGCGCTCTAGCTCTGGTCGAAGAAGGTGATAGCATCACTATTGATGCTAATTCTCGCTTGTTACAAATAAACATAGACGATGCCGAATTAGCTCTTCGCCGCGCCAAATGGCAACCTCGTCCACCTCGTTATACAAAAGGCATCTTAGCAAAATATGCTAAGTTAGTTTCCTCTAGCAGTGTTGGTGCTGTCACAGACTAGTATAAATCGCGGCTTACAGATCAAAATCTAGGGTGAATGTCTCGCCGTCGGAATCTTCTTGTGTTTGGGGTGTAGATAGAGTAGGTGGAGACTGCTCTATATTATCCCCGTTTGTAGTCATCGGTGTCAAAACTGGTGTATGTGGAACTGCTTGTTGTATTGGGAATACACCCTTTTTGAAAGCAAAATAGCAATCAATGATAAAGTAAAGCGTCTCCAGGTAACTTTTCTCTAGTTGTTGTGATTCCGCAAAGATACGTTGACGATAGCTATCTTTTATCCGGACTTTTTCTGGTGTTAAATCTTGTTTTTGGTCCATTGCTATTACCTACTAAATGTGCATCGAAGTTTTGATGCTTTGAAGCTAAAACGATGAGAAATCCAGGAGCTAAAATTCCCAATTGGGCGTTAAGCCAATCCCAAGCATTGTTTTACGAAGTCTTTTTCACTATTGCTTTTGCCATTTCAAGAAGTCCAAAAGCGTTGGCTTCTACGGGATTGTCCAGAACTTTGAACCCGTTCTTCTCTAAGAGCTTCTTAAATCCAGGTAACAGACAGCCTCCGCCAATTGCCCAGATTTCATCTCCAGTGTGTTTGGCATCAAGTGTGAGATTTACTGGTTTCTTCAAGTATTTTTCATACCAATCTTTTAAGCTGGCGCTGTAGACATCTTTGATATCAATATTGCGGCTGTACCTGGTATGCCCCATTTCAAGGCAGAATCGAATCAGCGATGGCTCGCCGATTTTACCGCCATTGAGATGTTTCATTTTTCGTGAAATATCATCAATCAACACTTCTACACCTGTGGGGTAGGGGGTGTGAACTTCTCGCTTCCCTAAGTTGTAACGAGAATACATAGTTGTACCATTGCCAAAGTCTAAAACGGTTAATTTTGGCGGTAGTGGTTGCCCAAACAATGCACCCATTCCCTCTGGTACAACCTTAAGTACTTCTACCTTGACCTCAGATTGCTGCCCTGCAAGTAAGACCTGGTATTCGCCGTTGAGGACTTGTGATAAATTGGATGCCAGACCAACATCATGCAAGCTAGCGACTAACTTCAAATGCCAAGCTTTACGGTGTGGCAGATGTGCCAATCCACCCAATAATGTAATCAATGCATTATTGACCTTGTTTTCATTATTATCAGTATTGCGGTCAAAATGATATCCGCTACGGAAAGCAGATTCTCCAACTGTGTAAGCACTACCATTAAAGACTACTCTTCCTCTGACATCTTCCATGTCAACCGAAGAAATGTAGCTGGGGACGCGAACAACATCAAAGCCATCGACTAAAAGTTTGAGGCTACCGTAACCGTTATCAAAGCCCGCCGGAAAAATTTTTTGTAAGCCGTGAATGTTCGTCATAGGGGTCAAGCGGGGTATACAGTTCTAGGGAGTCAAAAAGGCCCTAAGCATCACCTATTCATACCCTATATAGGATATAAATATCTGCTCAAAATGAGAAAGTATTTATGGGGTATGTGTAACACTCATTTATACCCTAAAAAGCCCCCACCCTTTCTGGGTAGTGTTCTAGAGGCAATACTTCTTAGGTTTTAGGTTAATGGGTTTGCGGGAAGAAAATAGTAAGTCTCTTCCTTTCCCCTTTCCCTTTAACCTACAAGTATCGGTTCTAGAGGTGTGTAAGGGGGTGAGAAAATAAGAATGTCTAGAACTACTTGCAGTAATTCTTATGATCCTAGGGTAATGTTCTATACCTATGAAGCAGAGATTAAACAGAACGGATAAATTCATGACGATTGATAAATAGCCCAATCACAATATTGTGCAGCCATTGGGACGTGCGAAAAACAGATTATTTGTGAAATCTTTAACTCTGATAAAATAGGAACTACAGCTACTGGTATCAATTGTCAAAATTTTAACTAAAGTAAATTAAGGATGTGCGTAATTTTTCCCCAATACAAAAACTTTTAATCCTGCGTCGAGCTAACTATAAATGCCAAATTTGTGGTATAGCCCTAACTAAAGAGAATTTTGAAGCAGATCACAAACTTGCTTACTCACAAGGAGGGGCTACAGAGGTATGGAATGGATTAGCATTGTGTCAAGCGTGCAACCGTCGCAAATCTGACAAACCATACCAGCATGAGTAGCTCGTTAGGCAATTACTTTCTTTCCTACCACCAGTTAGTGCTTGCCCGCATCACAAGAGGACAAACTCAACTCTATCCCCATCAAGTAGAGGCATTACTGGCTATCTACCAGAAAGCTTGTAAGGGAGAAATGGATAGTAGTTATCGTGAAGCTGGTTGATTAATTCCCATGTTGCAGGGAGTGATGGTGCTGTAAGCATTAGCCACACCCACAATTGCTTTGTTAAAGTCTTCATCCTGAAAACCTACTGCTCGCAGCATTGCTCTATTAGGTATCCGCTGTACCCCTTGCGTGACAACTTTACTTCTGAAATTCTCTGGCATTGTTTTTTCATCCATTGCTCTGACCTCGATTGAATCTATGTACGAGTATCATAGGTAGACTTTTTTGAGATGTCCAATATATATTTATTTGAAATTGAGATTTATAGAATATTAAAACTATGGAACTACGACACCTGCGCTACTTTATTGCTGTAGCTGAGGAACTACATTTTAGTAAAGCCGCAGAAAGACTGCATATAGCTCAACCGCCTTTGAGCCAACAAATTCAGCAGCTAGAAGCAGAACTTGGAGTCAAACTTTTTCATCGCAAAACTAAGCGACAGGTGCTGCTAACAGAAGCAGGTAAGGTTTTTTTACAAGCGGCTTATCAACTACTAGTACAACTAGAAACAGCAGTGGCACTAACTCAAAGGATTGGCAGAGGTCAAACAGGCCAGCTGAGAATAGGATTTACTAGTTTGGTAATTTACGACCTATTACCTTTGATTTTGCAACAATTTCACGAGCAATTTCAGGAAGTAGAATTAGTTTTACGAGAGTTAACTACAAGCCAACAGGAGCAGGCGCTGAGAGATTCCCTGATTGATGTCGGTTTTGCTCATCCACCTTTAGAAGATGACACGCTATTAAGTCAATGTATTCACAGGCAAAACTTAGTTGTGGCTTTGCCCTCAACTCATTCATTAGCTCAAGAAGAACAGATTTGTGTGCGCTCGCTTCTAAATGAACCTTTGATCGTGTTTCACCGCTATCTAGCACCAGGACTTTACGATCGGATCATGAGCCTTTTTGAGCAGGAAAATTGCCAACCTAACATTACTCAGTCGGCGATACAAATGCAAACAATTATTGCATTAGTATCGGCCCGAATGGGTGTGGCGATTACACCATCTTCTCTACAGAATCTTCAAAGACCTGGTGTAACTTATCGTCCTCTAGTAGAACAAGTACCTATAATAGAAACTGCTGTAATTTGGCAGCCAGAAAGTTTAACACCCATTTTGGAGAATTTTTTACAACTTACTCAAAAGTTGATTTAGTCCTTAATACTTATTAAACTGATAATAAAAGCTGCGAAAAGGAATCCAGATTTTCAGAAATTCCAAGTAAAAATGGCAGAGCAATTATTGCTGATTTAATCACTATTTAGATTAACCTTAGTTGTACAATTCTTTTTCATTTAGAATTTGTGGTCGGATTAGATGTCAGAACTGATGCCATAAAGTAAGCCCCACCCTAATAACCACAAAGAGCCGCGCTTTTGACGATAGCGACGGATCTTCGGAGTGTTTCGCCCAGGCATACATTTGACCTCTCAGCTACTACTGTTAAGTCCCGGATTTCTCGCAAAGAGCGCTCCTCGCAATTGTCATCAGCTTAAACTCAAGCGTGAGTTTAAGTTGATGAGCGTAAAGCCTGAAAAAATGGCACAGTGTTGTTTAAAGGCAATTCCGTAAAACCAGCCACGATAGGCTTGTTATTACAGTTGTATTTAAGTAGATGAAAGAGCAGCTCGTTTTTGATAATGCCAGTAACGCGCAGTAGCTTGATGGGCGCGTCGCCAATAGGACCAATGTAAAACGTGTTCGAGGCACCAAACTTTCGGAAACAAGAGTCTAGATACCCACCGCTTCATCTCGCAAATACTCAGTCGGACAATAAGCCTCGTGCCGCTTTGAACGCAGCTAGACTGCCAGTGGCTACTAGAGTTAAAGGGGGGGTAGCCTGGTGAATGGCAGGCTCAGTTTGATGCCGCAGTACACTCAAAAATGTTTGAGCAGCTAAGACGAGAGTGATGTGTCGATGCCAACCATGCCAGGAACGAACTTCATATTCTCCTAAACCGAGTTGGTCTTTAGCGAATTTAAAGCACTCCTCTATCCGCCACCTTTGTCCAGCAATTTCAGCCATCGTTTCCAGGCTAATCTGGTTGGGAGCAAAGACTTGGTAATAGCTGATGAAGCGAGGATCGTCAGGATGTTCTAGAGAGCGGCGAAACAAGAGCCAACGTTGGAAGCCTTCCGATTGATCGCAGTTAACCGCTACTCTCGCCCAATCGTAGTATCGTTCTCCCTTACTGCCAGATCCACAACTAAGGCGCTGCCACTGCTGGCTGTCCGCCTGTGGAACCAGCTCTTCGGCTCGATAACGTTGCCAGCCAATAACTACAGGCTGCTTCTTGTTCACTGTAAGTACATAAGGTTGTTTGGCAGTCTTCTCCAGCCACCACCAAAATGAGCCGTCGTTGCCATAAACCTCATCAGCTACAAACCAAGCAGGACGAATTCCGTCAGTGATTGCTGATTCTAACATTTGTTGTGCTAGTTGAGGTTTAGTAGCGAATTCAATCGATTCTGGAACCGCCCCCTTCTTACGTTTGTTTTGATCTTCGCTCCATGAGCGCGGCAGATACAGACGGCGATCTATTAACGTATGCCCTTTATCACTGATATAGGACATGAACACACCCACTTGACAATTTTCCAAATGTCCAGTCGTGCCATAATACTGCACCTGTACGCCAACTGACTGCTCTCCCTGCTTGAGAAACCCTGTTTCATCAATTGCCAAAATATCTGTTTGGCTCTTCAAATGCTCCACTGCATACTGCCTAATTTCAGCACACACTGCATCTGCACTCCACTGTGCTCGTCCTAGAACACCGATTCAGTAATCAGGATGAAATAGCAAACTGCGCAGTAGTTTGAGTAAAAATTTTGGCAAGGACATGAAGATTGTGAACAACGGCAGTACGGCGAAGATCAAATAAATTTTTGCGAGAACCAACATAACGAGCTTGATCCCCCTGCCATCGACCCATGTGAGATAAGGAATGCTCAACAGCAACACGTTCTCGGAGCTTGGCACGACCAGCAGGAGTTAGTTGACGTTGTTGTAGCTCAGAAAATAACAGCTCATCAGGATGGATAGAAACACTGCGTCCGGTTTTGGAAGTAGTACAACGTTCCCTCTTCGGACAAGTTGCACAAATATTTTTGGGGAACTGAACTTTGCCGCCAACGTTAAAAGGTAAAGTAATTTGATTAGGGCAGCAAATAGTTTGATTGTCCCAGTCTAAAACAAAAGCAGTTTTAGTAAACCGCTTACCATTCCTTACTTGCCAAGCCTTACAGTAAATAGTCAATTCCTGGGTTCTGTTTTGAACCAAAGAACTACTGATAAGCGCGGTCAATGTGTAACTCAACTAAGTTCACTTTCTGGTATTTCAAGTCAATGGCAATTGCATCTGTGACTGATGCTTCAGGGATATTAGCTCTTGTGACTCCAACGGCTCGAACCAGTCCATTGTCTAAATCTCGTAAAATATGACGTTTGTAACCATCAAATCGCTGACTTTTACTTTTACGCCCGTGCCTCATTTCATCATCTTCTATAGAAATGCGTCGTTCTTTGGCAACCCCTTTTAGTAGTTTGATTTCACCATGAGCATCTATTTCCACATCTTGGGCTTCAATCAACCTTGCAGTTTCCAAAGCTGAACGAACTTGAAGGTGTTCGCTACTTTCTGGTTGTGTTTGCACAAAATTTTCACATCGCTCTAAAGCGTCCAGAACAATCCCCAAAGCTAAATTTTTTTCGTCTGGGTCATCCCAGTTGAGATCTAAAGCCGCTTTTAAGCTTGAACTGGCTACTATATCCACGCCAATATCGTGGGCAAGTTCCGACAGCTCCCGCCCCTGCTGACGAGATATCACGCCAATCGCTTTTTTAAGCGCGTGACCCAACAAGTTATATGTATCTTCGACCTTTGATGCCCCCCACAATGGGCTGGAATCCAATGCTGCTCGTAACTGTTTTGAGCCAAATCCCTTTGTCTGTTCGGCTAATTCTACTGTTTTCTCAATTAATCGTCGGTCAAGACCTTGGATAATTAGGGCTGTGCGAAATCTAGCCAGTGTTGCCTGAGAAAATGGAGCATTTTCACAATCTATGCAATCAAGCACTAACTGCCAACGCCTGTCCATAGTCAATGCTTCAATCGCTTCCGCATCCGAAGCACCTGTATATGCTTGCAAAATAGTTGCTAATGCTAACTGTGCTGGTGGTATTGGTGGTTGCCCTTTTGGGGAATTTGCATACAACTGGCTCAGTTCTTCTTGAAACTCTTGATCAAATAATTGATGGCGATGTTGGCGTAAGAACGTAAACAGCTTTGCTCGTTTAATCCGCTTAACAATACTTTGCTCCAATGCTGATGGTTCTATCGGTGGATTCCAATTTTTTGGTCGCATACGTAGATTTAAGGTTAACAAAGTGCATATTTATTACCTGAATCTACCTCAACTGGGGTTATGCCTCTGCTTGAGATTTTATTAAATATCGCTCACAGCTTATTTATCGCTCTCTCGGTTTGGCCAGCCAGCGTTTACTCTGTTTTCCTCTCTATCATTTACTTGACTCTGCGCTGATTTTTCTTCTGTTGCTCGATTACTGAATCGGTGTTCTAGTAGGTGTTGGAAGCGATAGGGATTGACATAGCCCACTTGTTCTGCCATCTGCCAACCATTCTTACGCTCAACAGGACTTAGTAGTGCCTGGATATAATCAAACGCTGCAACTCGCGCTTCAGAACGAGCAAAGTGCTTTCCCAGTTTTTGCTGAAACGTCTTGAGTGTGCTACTCCATTCAGATAGGGCTTCTAACGCAACACCTGTTAGGAATACGTTGGATGTGTCAAGCATTGCTACTAAGTAGGCGGCTACAATAAAATGTAAGATAAAATAGATTTGTATTTTGTACTCTAGCAATCTCCTCAATGCCTGCTCCCATTCGGATCGTTTTGACAGCGGAAGAAGACCGCACATTATTGGAGTTGCGGGTAGCTAGCTGCGTGCCGCAGCGGACAAGAGATCGCGCCCATATGTTGCGATTGAACGCCCAAGGGTGGGCTGCGCCTGCAATTGCTGAAATTTTTGAGTGTCATGAGCATACCGTAAGAGCCACAATCCGACGCTGGCAAGCAGATGGGTTAGGCGGGCTGTGGGAAGCATCAGGGCGAGGAGCAAAGCGTAAATGGCTTGAAGCAGACTTGCAATACCTAGAGCAGTGTCTGGAGCTTGAAGGGCGCACATACAACAGCCTCCAACTAGCTCAGAAGTTATCCCAGGAGCGACAGGTAAAATTAAGCCCTGACCGTTTGCGGCATTTGTTGCAAAAAAGGGCTTTAAGTGGAAACGCACACGGCACAGTCATCGAGCTAAACAAGACCCGGAGTACAAACAACTCAAACAAACTGAGTTAGATGCACTTAAACAGGTGGCACAATTAGGCTGTATTGAACTGACGTACTTGGATGAGTCAGGTTGTTGCCTCTCTTGTCCAGCCAGTTATAGTTATAGTCGGATAGGGGAGCTTTCATCGAATTGAACAAACCGACCGACGTAACGGACGCATTAGCATTTTAGGCGTATGGCAACCGGACAGAAGCTTTAAATATGCATTAGCTTGTGGTAGTTTCAACAGCGAAAGTTATATCAAAGTCATTGATTGGATTGCAGAGCAAGCTTCCGATACTTTAAGGACAACTGGACGGATGACAGTGGTGGTGCAAGACAACGGTTCTCTACATACGAGCCGCTTAACTCGCCAGCAATGGCAGCGCTGGCGTTCTCAAGGATTATTCCTGTTCTTCTTACCCCAATATTGCTCCGAAATGAACCGAATTGAGGATGAATGGCATCAACTCAAGGCTCATGAAATTGCTGGACGTATGTTCGAGGATGAATATGATTTAGCTCTCGCAATTATGGATGGAATGGAAGCTCGTAGTGCCAAAGGTGGTTATACATTGGAGCGTTTTAAGTTTAATTCCGCCTAGCTACTTAACTATCTACTCATACTCATAAATACAGTTTAGCTTATCTACAACTGTAATACTTGTTAGCTCGTTAGTATCTTTTTTGTGAGAAATCCGAAAGCTGTGCGCCCTACGAGGTATGGTCGCATAATCTATTGAAGATACAGCGAGATTTATTAATGTATAACCCCGTAGCAGCAGTCCGAGTCATACATTTCTTTTAACAAATAAAACTTCCTGAGATATTTAGTATTCGATCGCTAAGAATCCATAACCTGTGCTGAGTTATCAATGATAGAACTGCGTTCCACCAAAGCTTGTGGTTCGGTTAATTCCAAAGAGCGAACAAACTCTCGGATCACACTAGCTTTAGTCCGGTTTGACTTTTTGCAATAAAGCTCTAGTATTTCTATCTCTGAAGTTAGCAATCTAATACTTAAGTGTTTGTATAACATTAATTTTGCCATCAGCGCTACTTTAGAGAAATTTCACTTGAAAACTAGCTAGCATTTAAGTACATTTGTACTTAAATAGCACTATTAGTTAATGAATTTCAAACCTAAGTTGTAGCCAATACTAGAAGGACGAGTTTTAAGTCACAAGCAGGAAACTCTACTCCAACAGTTAATGCAAGAGCATTTTCCAGATGTTGGTATAGCTGTTTTTAAATTTCAGTTTACTTTTTTATTATTGTGATTGAATGCCATATTCTTTTTCCAAAAAGCACAGCAACTTTTCCTCCATAGGTGTTAAGTACATTTGTTGCCCTAGATGTTCTAATACAGCACAAGTACTGCGATCGAGCGTTCTTGCATTACGCACTCGTTTAATCCGCTTTTGGATAGCAGGAAGTTGGCGACGGGCATCAGGAGCGTCAATTTTCTTGAGGTTCTCTGGTTTCACAGAAAGTCTTGTGTCATAAACTTCAACATCAATAGTAAAGTCATTTAGCTCAACTGCAACACATGGGTAGCCATTGTATTTTCGCTCCGATGCTTCTAACCTATTCAAAGTAAAGACATCCCCTACAAAGCAAAAATCCGTTGCGAGATTAGGGGGTTTTTCCTTTAGCCGTTCTACAACCCCTTTGACTATTCTTCCAGTAGGAACTTTACCATCAGCTAAATCTACAGCTTGTTGCCAGCACAAGCGCTGTTCTTCTGGTTGCAGTTTAGTTAGGGGTCTAACCTGCCCTTCTAGGGTTGGGAGAATTTGTGCGCGGTTTGTTGTCAAATCGTCTGCCGAGTTTTGACAACAAATTGTTGTCAAATTTTTGTAGACATCAGCTGCTCCAATTAAATAATTTGACTTCTGGCGACTATGACCAAACCTATCCTGACAATACTGCTCAAAAGTCTTGTGAGTACTACGATACAAACGAAGATCCCTCAAATCGCGCAGGCCAGCCCCTGCCTCATAAAATGCTCGCTCTACCTTAAGTTCTAGGCGATGCCGTTCCCTTTCTTCATCAGGAGAAAGTTCTTCAATGATTTCAAACCTATTTAGCGTCAGCTTTTGAACTTGTTTGAGCGATCTTGATTCATCTAATGGCTCAAGATATTTAAGCAACAGGCGTTCTCTTACACCGCCCTTAAGCTCAACAATTGCTGCATCAGGTGAGGGAAGGGCAGTTATAGTGCAGTTTACGCCAGGAAATATGGGATGATTCGATTTGATCGTAGCGCTTGAGCCTACTTTGAAATTGATATACTCAACAGACTCTAGCGGTTCTTTGCCTGTTGAGGAAAGAGAGTGTGATTGAGTTTTGGGCATAATTGCACAAATGATTTATGGTTTAAAACCGACTGCATAGAATAAATGCATTTAGTCCTTGATTTTGTGTAAGAAGAAAGGCATGGCTGTGAAATCGCTCAAGCAGAAGGCATCGGAATAATATCAGCAGCTGCATAAAGGCGAGATTGGGCATCAGTAGTGCGAGAGGCAGGGGATACTACCCACCAGCGACCATCACTCACCTTTGCACCAAGATGTCCATAAAGTCCATCTCTTGTTCGCACCCATAATCCAGTAACTAAGTCAAAAACTTTGCCAGCAGCGCTAGAATCTCGTTTGTCTGCACGAGGTTA
>Ga0181465_101033_pt1 | contig 11972 bp, 11 predicted proteins | sample InSIn3gowninarea_FD_119076 | JGI IMG/M metagenome (GOLD analysis project Ga0181465, IMG submission 119076) | Clean room microbial communities from NASA Spacecraft Assembly Facility at Jet Propulsion Laboratory, Pasadena, California, USA -... ... | reverse complement strand
AACTGTAATCTCCCAAGGCTACTTTTGTGTGCCCAAAAAAAGGCAGAAAGGTCATTTTTGGGGAGTTTTTGGACCATTTGGTCGACCAGTTCTGCTCCAAAAATTCTAAAAATTGCTACGGTGCATGTCCTTGATGCCTGAAATCCAAAGATTCAAGCCATTTGTCCACTGGGTGCCCCTCTGGGCAGATGTTCTGTGTTTTGAATTTCCAAAATTTAAAAATAAGAAAATGTGTTCAAAAGCTGCCTAAATTTGGCATGAGATACCACCATCAATTGCTTTGATAGGCTAGGGAGGCTTCAGCCAACATCTTTAATCTATCTTGCTCCTTTTTGCCTTCCAAAGCTCTCCTTAGCCTAGTGTTTAACTTTCTAATCCTCATGTTACAAATTTTGTTACGAGCCATGTAATGCTATGCCATGTGTCTAAGCATTTTCTTGTCCCTATTGGCCTTGCCAATGAGCCTTTCAAGATGTAGTTTGACTTTTTCAAAACAAGTTTCCCTATCTTGTTCAATTTCTTGCTCGATAGGAGTCAAAGTGACATGAGCCTCTCTGTCACTTTTCCTCTTTCTCTTTAGTAGCTCAAGTTCCATGAGGACCTATTTATGACTTAGTTGTTTGTTTTCTTTCTCCAAGTAAGTGATGACAAACTTAGCTCTCTCTAAGTTGTCTATCAAAGCTTGTATTTGGGCTTCTTTCCCCTGAATAATGACATCTTTGACAGTTTCCCTCTCTTATGATTTTGCCTCCCTTATGAGGCTTTCTTTCTTGCCGTCTCCTTTTTGCTGAACTATCACTTGCTATCTCCTCATCATAGTCAAAATCACCTCTATCCATGATTTAATCAAATTTCTTAGTTTGCACAATTTTTACAATGTAAATTGGACAATGTAATGGGGATGAGTGGTATGTTCTAGGGTTTGTAGGGATGAGTGAATTTTATATGGTTATGGGTAGAGCATAAGCTATTAAAGTGAGGGGAGGATTTTTGGAATGAGATGTAGATGAAGGTGAAGGGAATAATGGGTAAAGAATTTGAGTTATCATGCTAGGCAATGGAATAGACAAATTGATTAGGGTTTATAGAGGAAAATTAGAGTTTAATACTAGGAGTGGAGGAGAGGTCCAAAATATCAAACATGAAAGCCAAAATTTGAGTGAAGAGAGGGAATTTACTTGTAAAAGGTGAAATTGGAGGCAAATTGGTGAGAATTTGCAATTTGGAGTGATTTTGAGGCTCCCTACCCTGCATGCAGTGCTAGGCTCTAAGCATAGCAACATTGTCCCTAATCACAACGCCTTTTTGCAGACCACTTTTGGAGGACTTCCCGATGTTAAAATTGATCATGGGATAGCTCGTTGGAAAGCTTGCTAAGTCTACATTTTAGAGCATCTTGAATTTTTCAATTGGGAGTTCATTTTCCTAGTCAAAATTCCAATCTCTAAAGACTAGTCAAAATGTGCAGAATGAGGCTACCAAAATGTAGAGTATTGTTTCAGTCAATGTTTGGAGGTCTTACTGAACTCGAAATTGAGCTCGTTATAGCTAATTTGAAAGATATTTGTGCCTAGTTATCATTTGACTCATCAGGCAAGTAATTTTATCAAACCGGCTAGGAGAAATCTTGATTTTGCCATGGTCACTCCAGAAGTGTATTAACTCTCTTGTAGCAACTGTATTTTTAACATTTCTCTAAAACCATGACACCTGTGTAAAAAATGAAGGAGTTTTTTCTTTTTGGGTCTATTATGGACAAAAATCTCTCTCAGTTTTGTCAAATTCTTCTTTTCTTGCTCAGAAACACAGTTTGAAGAAAAATTGTCCCTTATTTGTGGTGAAAGGCTTGTTCCTTGGAATGACTTCTTGACAAATGATGGATACCTGATGTTTGATGAAATGAAATGGCCACATACCTTATGATATCTCTCATGCCTCCTTTGCTCAAATATCTTTGCTCCCATAGCCAACCCTAGCTCAGTGGGAGAGGAATTTAGGGGTTTAGTGCTTTGTTTCTCTTTTGCTTTTGCAAGTGAATTGGTGCTCATGATGACTTGATTTTTGTAGTGGCAGGTGCTTGGAAACATCATTAGATTCTTAGGAGCAGCCGGGAACCAATATTACATATGGAAACATAAAATTACATAAGAAATGAAGATAAAAACAAAATATTCTGTTTTCACCTCCTTAGACTTCTGAAATAATAACTTATGACTTTGCTAATCATTATTAGCACATAACCATCAAATTTTGACCATGGTGGGACCCTAAAACCTAATGAGACCAAACCCTAAGATTTGGAAATGAACTATAGAGTAAATATGAACAATGACTGAACTATATGGAAGAGGATCAACGAGTACAAATCATGACAGAAAACCTAAAGTGATTACCACCATCAATGGATCCATGACCTAATGCAATGCAAACTCATCAATATGGGAATCCTAACATGAAAATGCAAAAGAAAAGATTTTGATCACTAATGGCAGTGTGAAAATGTTGACACTAACAACAGGAAAATAAGAGTATTTGAATTCATGTTGGAGGTAGGGGATAAGATAGGGAGGAGAGTAATAGAAAACAAATAACTCTGGTTTGATTAGCAGGAAGTGCAAGACAGAAGATAACATAAGGGGATTGATTCTTTGGTTCCCTGGAGGTTGTGAGTTGATCTACCAGTCTGTAGAGTTGTCTAACAAATTGGGCTCTATAGAGGTTGTGGGCTGAGGTAGGATCTATGGAGCCCTATAATAGCTTGGGTCATTGGAGGCTTTGGGTTGAGATAGAGTCTCTAAAGCCCCATAACATCTTGGGTCTGTGGAGATTGTGGGTTGAGATGAAATCTCTAGAGCCATGTAATAGTTAGGGTCCCTGGGAGGTTGTGGGTTGAGATAATAGACTTTGGTGCCCTATATATATTTGGAAGAGGATAATCCTAAAGAAACATCAAAGGAAGACTTGATTAAAGACCTCTAATTATTGCATTACTATTACAGTGGATTTTGGACTCCCTCGAAGGGAGTGAATCATTGTTTATGCACTTGGGATGAGGTAAGGAAATTTGGAATTGCTATTCTGAGAAGATGGTTGTGATAAAATAGTGGGATTGAGGAAGTGGTCCTCTTGATTCCCTATTTCAGTTGGAAATTGTTCTTCTAATCCCTTAAGAGAGCTCCTCAATCTGTGTAATTTGGCTTAGGGGTGATAAAAACAAGTAAGTTTGGTTAAAACTATCTATGTTTGGGTGGAGAGTATTTTTCGCAAACTTAGTTGCCATGAAAACTTAAAGACATGTAACCATCTGTCCTTGTTTACACATTGATTAATTTATGATGCATTTCTGATTAAAGTGGTTCTAGATTTTGGATGTTAATAATGTCGTCTATGCAATGATCATTTGGTTACTACTTTGTGTGGAGATGGATTTTACGGTTATGACTATGTGTGTGTGTGTGTGATGCATTTCGGGAACTATTGTTGTTGTTAAATTAATTTGTCAAGTGTGTACCTCTCGACTGGAGAGAGGTGTCATGTAAAGCATTTTCTAATGTCATCATAATCTAAAATATGAAACATGATGCAAATGGATAAACTTGATAATAAAATATTATGCCATGGCTCTACATTGGAATTTTGTTCTATATGAAATACATAACAACATTGCTAATGTTATATATGAGAATAACTTAAAGACACTGATTTCCAGAGGAAGTGGAAGAATCCATAAGTACCTACAAAAAAACTTAGAAACCTTGGGCATATGGACCCTTTTAATTATTATGAAAAGTTTACATGGGAAACTTCCTGCTTTGCAAGGTCTGTGGTTGCATATATATAATTATTTATATAGTTACAAGCCTATGATTTTACACAGGAGGCGTTCCTTAATCACTAGAAAAGTTACTCTATCTCTAAATAAAAGGATAGTTGAATCCCTTAGCTAGCTAACTTAGTTAGCTTCACACTAGCTTCCTAACATTATTAGATAAGTGCTAGCCAGTTCTGCATAGTGCCATAGAGTCGACTTTAGGTAAATTTGGTCTTGGGAACCCTTAGCATGTGTAAGGAGAGGTGAACCCCTTGAATTAACAATAGAGTGTGGTTTTAGGAGCGCCTATGGAAGCATGTCATAAAATCCCCTACTTCAATACGTGGAATATTAGATGGCCTGGAAGTTATTGTAGAGGCCTTCGCCTAAGCTCATGATGGGTAGCACTATGGGGTGTGTTAGTGTCTGTTAGTCTTTCCAGTCACTAGTGATCAAATGTGCTCTTTCAAAGTTTCTGATAGGTTTGTAAGTCAAATTTTATGGTTTCAAAATGATTTCAAATAAAAATTGGGTCACTTGTTAGTATGTCTAAGTATGTTATTACTCCCTACTTTCATGGTCCAATACCATTTTGTTTGTGTCATCACACATTATGATGAGTCATTAGTAAAATGACTTGATCACCATCTTAGCCTTATCTCATGGTCGGTTTCATACTCCATTAGATGTCATTAATAGGTCAAGTCATCGAAATGGTAAAAAAGAGTCATAAAAACACTTATGGTTAATCATTATGGGAGTAGTAATTAGGGAAAAAATGTTTTCAAGGAGATTTCAGTTTGTTTCAACATCCTCATTCATACTCCATTTACCCCCTAAAATGTTCCTCATAAATCCCCTCATTCCTTCTAAAACCCCTTTTTACTTGAGAAAATCCTTAAATCCTAAGTCAAAACCCATTTTTCCCTTGGAAACACTCATACTCCATATTCAAATTCCTGAAACTCTAGCCTTTATCCATTTTCCATTTGTTCATATTAATTCCAAAAATATAGCCTTATCCCAAAAATCCATTTGATAAATAAACTCTAGTCACATTTCCGTTTTGTAACATTTAGCTCTATCTGTTTTCCCATATCATTAAACATCCCACATTTCCTTTTGTAATAAATTATGTTGTAATTTATTACAACATAATACATTATATATAAACCCACTACCCATGAGGCATAAATTGGACCCACATCATCCCACTATCACACATTGCAAAGTCCCATTTTCCTATAATGTTAAGTTTCTACCTGTCTGCCGATTGCGATTAAGTCCTCCATCCCACAATTGGTTCGACATCCCACAATCAGTCCCGCATCCCGAAATAAGTTGTACTCACCTATAATTCCCACTCGCCGATAACTCCTGCTCATAGATAAGTCCCACAACCATTAACTCCCGGTGATTGCACCAATCAAAAGTTCCTTCCCCACATGGTCCTTTCCCCTGGTTTCAATTGGGATGCAATAACATGACCCCTTTCTGGACCCGCCGGGATTATTTGTTGTTTTCAAAAGGTTTTCAGGTCTGGTTTATGGTCCCACTCTCATGTACTTTCTTCTCAGTTATGATTGCGATGTGGAAAACCTTGATCGGATACAATATACTATAAAGTTGTTCTTGATATTGCTTTAGGTCCAGACCGTTGGTAAAACACTATGGAACATGGTTAAGAGCCCATCTCCCTATTGTGATTGCAATATATAATTGGCCCGGATTAACAACCCAGATCTAATCTGTCTGGATCGGACAACCTAGATCAACGACTCATAATTCTTCCTGATAGTCAATATTAGTTCACCTTTTTACGCCATCGATCGTGATTTCTCATTGTCCTTCATGTGATTTATCAAATGAAATACCATGACCTCCATTCCTAGAGAACCATATTACTCATTTCACTGCTACTCAAAGGACAATGAAGACCTTTTTAGCACATTTTAAGCAACAAAAGGAGCCAGCATTACACATTCATTACAACAGTTTTTAGAACAGAATGCAGAAAAAATGGAACAACAATGTAGTTGATCGTTTAGCAAGATTAACAAAAGTGTTTATTTGAGGCCTTAGTTACACCAGGATACCCATAATAGCACCAAAGCTCAGCCAAATGATATTTTTGACAGTTTTGATCTATTTTTATGAATTTTTGCAACAAACTTTGAATTATGTTTCAAGATATTTTTCTATAAATAATTATATAAATACTTTAGATTTTAAATTATTAGGTGCTGGACATCAGTGAGTGAAAGGCTTAGAGCTTGTATTCATCATCTTTTTATAATAAATCAAAGGCTAGTTGCAGCTATTATTTAGGAATTCTTATGGTACGAGATTGTGATAATGTTTTTCTTTTGTTAATAGCTTATATGAATGATAATTTCATCTCATTTCCATTTCTATGCTCTTTAGTGATTTTCCTAAGAGGTTTTAAATAGAACTATTAAATTTAAGCTTTGTTTTGTTAGGAATTTCATGTTTATGTTACCTATCTTTGGATAAATTAATTCATTATTTCCATGCTCATTTTGAATCTTTTCTTTCCACCCTACACTACATCAAAAATGTCTCAAAGTATCACAAAAGCATACCTAACCTGCTCCTTTATATCTCTTGCAACTAAACCCTTGAGACCTAAACTAGTTCCTTGATTTTGACTCTTCATCTAGGAAAACACTAAATTTCAAAACCCTAGAGCTAAAAATACCTAGCCTAATATATTTTTCCCACTCCAATCATATTTGGTTGTGAGCTTTATAGAGAGAGACCTCTTTGGTTTAGTAGGGCTAGCTGCTAAACCCTAAGTGGTCTAAGGTTACCTCTTTTTCTCTCTTTTCTCAACCTTGGGATATTGTGGAGGATAGCATTTTGGCGTTGTTTCCACCGAAAAGAGTGATATATCTTCCATGGGATGAGTTCTGCAAGTCCATTCAAGATTGGTCCTATGGGTAACAGTTTCCAGTACTCGAAGAAGGCTAATATAAATCACATCAAGTTAAGGTACAAAGTTAAGGCTCCTAAATGACAAAAGAGGTCAAGCCTTGACCCAAATCCACCTCCTATTGTTGATGATCTAGAGAAACTGCTAAGGAAACTCAAATCTCCTCTTCCCAAAAGTGGAGCTCATAAATTAATAAGAACTACTTCTTTGCCTAATCAATTTCTTATGTTCAAAGATATTTTTTCTGATATCTAGTTTGAGCTATCTCTTTTTTTATCAAAGTCTAAATGTTTCCTTTCAAAAGGAGCATTGACCCTATCAAGTTTGTTTCTTACTTGCCTTATTCTAAATCCATATTTTCTAAATCTGATTATGAGCTTTGGTCAAACATTAATAAGCTCCAAAATCTAGCTAAGCAGCTTTAGATCACCACCAAAAAGGCCTACATTCAATATCAACTTGAGAATATGTCGGCTGCTACTTCTTCTACCATACCTACAATTACATGAGCCATATCATTTGTCATTGCTAATCCATCACCACCACTTCAATTTATATCATCATCCCCATCAACACAACCAGTTGTAGTTCCCGTACAACTTCCTCCAATAGTCATGGCAAGGTTTTCCTGTCTAGCATTAGCTGGTCAACTTACTGTCCTACCTAAAAACTATGGTCAAAGGCTTCCTCTTTTTTATGGAAATTTAGAAATCATAGCCCATCATCACATTGACAAATTGGTGGATTTTATCGATCTCGAAGGGGTTGATGATGAGGAAGTTAAAATTAGAATTATAGCACAAAGCTTTTCCGAAGAGGTTAAGAAGTGGTTTCGTGGTTTGGAATATAGTTCCATCAAAAACTCTCGACATCTAACAGAGTTGTTTTTAGACTGATGGGAAGAAAATAGGACTCCATTACAGATTTTGGCTGAATGCAACTCCTTGAAGAGACATCCGAATGAAACAGTACAGGAGTTCACAAATAGATTCAATAAGGTGTACAATATTATGTCTGATGACATGAAACCTCCCCCTAGTTTAGCACTCCACTGTCCTGATGCCTTTGGCTTGGACATGGCTTATCAACTTAGGGAGAGAAACCATTCCACGTTAGAAGACATGTAGAGAAATGTAGTGAGTGTTGAAGCTAATTTTCTGATTAAAAAATCAAAAATAAATTCAGAGAAGAAAAAACCATAGAGGAAGAGTCCTCCTTTTCTTCTGATGGTAAACTTGACACTCTTATAAAAACCATGGAAAAAATGATGGAGAGAATGACCATTGCAGAACAACAAGTGGAGCCTTCAATGAGGAATCCAAATTATAAGGGCCAATAGCAGTCATAGTTGATAAATAAGTAGAAAGATCAGAAGAATCAAGATCCTCAAGGACAACAACAAATTAGAAATTTGTTTCAGCAAAATTACACTCAAGGCCTAGAAGAAGAAGAAGCAGAAGAGATTACTGAAGAAAACCATTTATTTGAGGAGGATAAGCATGATCAACTACCTATTTTTATAACGAAGGAAGATAAATTCTCCCTAGATAAGGAAGATAAATTCTCTCTAGAAAACCATTTATTTGAGGAGGATAAGCATGATCAACTACCTATTTTTATAACTAAGGAAGATAAATTCTCTCTAGATTCTTTTGCACCAAGTGATCAAGAACTTGTCCTCTCAAATGATGATGTATGGGCAGCGCAGACTAAAGAAAACCAAAGAGGTTATTAGAATGCCCTTTCCATGCACAAAAGCAGTGCAGTTTCAGGAGAATAAATGTGCCTCTTACATTGAATCAGAAGAGGAAAAGTGCTCAGAGAGATGCTCAAGACAAAGAAATAACCCCTACTGATAAAAAATAAAGAGAAGAAGATTGTTGTTCTAAGTTATTACAAGACCAATGAATCCTCTACTTGCAATGCAAGGAAGGATAATGATACTCAAAGTGAAGGTCAGAGAATGGAGTCTTATACCAAAGGACAACCTGAAAAGTAGGACACCACTTCAAAATAGTTAGAGAAGCAACCTAACTTGTTTAGTTTAAATAATGCAATTTCTAAGTAGAAAGCTTCTATCCCTCTAACTGAACTAGTCAAGAATGATAAATATAAGTTTTAGATTGCCAAGATGTTAAAGGTAGATCAGATGTCAGATACCGTTAATGTCGCTGATGATCACCCTGCAATTATGTTTGGTCCAAATATAGATGGGAGTCCAAAAGATAGTGAAGTTCCACCATTCTACCTTAGTCTGAAAATCCATGATTTTATCCTTCATAATGCCATGTTAGATTTTGGGTCCTCACATAACCTTATGCCTAAATCCATTATGGACACACTGGGATTAGATATCACCCGACCATATCATGATCTCTATTCTTTTGATTATGGAAGAGTGAAGTGTCTTAGTCTTATCAAAGACTTGGTAGTGTCTCTAGACCAAATTTTGGCCAAGAATGTGTTGATGGATGTGGTTGTTGTTGATATTCCTCCAAGGTTTGGCATGCTAATCTCTCATTCTTTGGGAGAAAAGTTGAAAGGCACCCTACAACTTGATTTCTCTTATGCTACTATACCGGTGTTTGAGAAACTTAGAAAAATGTATCGAGAGAAAAATATGAAGTTTATGATTAGTAGCAAAGAGAGACCTAATAATCACCCAATGCATGTTGTGCATACTGACTTAGAGTCCTTTATTTTGTATAATGATATGAGTTTAGTAGATGATGATAGTCATATTGTTGAAATTTTAGAAGTTATAAATAGTGTACATAAGGATTTGATTATAGAAAAAGATAAAGAGGATGTAGACAATTTTCAGCCAAAAAGTTCACTTGAAAATACTGTTGAATGAATGCAAGAAATAGAAATTATTGAGACAACAAGTCATCCTCCAAAAATTAAAATAAATCAACCCTCCAAATTTCAATTTTCCGATGAAGAAGATGGTCTTTGGACCTTGGAGTTTGATGGAGCATTGGGAAAGGAAGAAGCTAGGATTGGCATGTGGATTCATGGTCCCATGAATTAGTCAGATAAAGTCCCTCGCAATGTAAGATTAAGCTCATATAAGTTGTCTTTCAATTTCTCAAATAATGAGGCAGAGTACAAAGCATTAATTTTCGTTGTTAAAATTCTAAAAAAGATGGGAGCAAAGAAAAATTTAGTTTATGGTGACTCTGAGTTGGTGATTAGACAAGTGAAAGGGGAGTACCAGACTAAGCATCCAAGGATTTGAGCCTATCAAAATTTTGTCCTTGATATTCTCAAAACCTTTTCAAAATATACATTGTCTTTCATCCCTAGAAGTCAAAATTTTATCGTTGATTCCCTTTCCACTATAGCAAGCATGTTTAAGATCCCCATCCGCTCTAATAAGAAGCTTTCAATTCATGTCAAGCATTGTCCAACTGTCCCTGACAATTTGAGATTTTGGAAGGTGTTTTGGGATGATAAGTAAACTAATAATTTTCTGCAAATCGAGGATGAATTCTTGCATTCTCATATTGATGATGAGTATGACGAGAATGATCAAGTAATTGAGACCATCAAGGTTGAAGTGTTGCATCTGAAGGAAAATAACATTCCATAAGGTATCATACCTTTGGAAGAGTTATTTTATCCTGATGATGTCACCAAAAAGCAAAAAATGGTTCCCATAGAAAAAGGTGTTGAAAATATAATCATTAGCACAAATCACAAGCCAAAAATGGTCAATTTGTCGAAGTCTCTATCCCTTGAGATGAAAGGTAAATACACAAATTTATGGGATAATTTTATGATATATCTATTTGGGACTATTCAAATATAAAAGTTTATGATAAGAACATAATCTAGCATACTATACCAGCGAATCCTGATCACAAACCATTTTGCCAGAAGCTGAGGAGGATTAATCCCAAATTGTTGCCATCCATTAAGAAAGAGGTAAATACACTTTACAAAGATGGTATCATAGTTCCTATTCATTATTTTGAATGGATATCAAATCTTGTGCCGATAAGGAAAAATATGGGTGAGATTCATCTTTGTATTGATTTTAGGAATTTGAACAAAGTGTCCTTGAAGGAAAATTATCCTCTTCTGAAGATGGACCATATTTTGTAGAGGGTAGTTCGGGCTTCAAGGATGTCACTTCTTGATGGATACTCTGGATATAACCAACTTTTGGTGCATGAAGATGATCAATTGAAAATAGGCTTGATGACTTGACCTGTTGATGACATCTATTGATATCCAATGCATGCAAGTTAGATTCAGTCATGAGATTTTCCAAACCTCTTCCCTTGATCAGCTTTTTCATCTTTTTCTAGATCATATTCTAGAATTGCTGCGATCCATTTTCCCCACCTACCTTCTCGATCTGTTTACATGAGAACATCCTTCACTGATGTAGCTAGAACATAAGCTAGAATGTACGAATGAAAAATGTATACCTGAAAGTCCTTTAGATCTTTCACCGAGGTTAAATCTTGTTTCTCAATAATGTTATACTTTAGCGCTACATCTCTTATACTCCGACTGAAAAAGGTAATGGGTTGTTCATTTTTTTTGGTCTTTTTTCTACATTAGGACAACATCTAAAGTGTGCTCAAAAGCAAATGAAAATATGATGAAATCTAAAGTATAATCTGGGTTGATCAAGGTGGGAGCACAAAATAATGAAAATTTAACTGCATTAAATGATTTCTTTGCATCTTCTAACCATCTTACCTCATTGTTCTTCTTCACCATATTAGTCATCTCTCTCAAGTGTTCAACAAGATTGGGGATGAATCTCCTCAGAGAGCTGATTTTTCCATTAAAAGATTGAATCTCTCTTTTGTTTCCTGGGAAATCTAACTATTGGATTTATTCAAATCTTCCAGTGTCGATGCAAATACCATCTTTTGAAATAATGTGCCCCAACAGTTTTCCCTTCTCCATGGAAAATAAGCTCTTCTTTGGATTCAACGAAATGTTGAATTTCCTGCACCTCTGAAAAACAATCCTTAGATGATGCAAATTCTTTTCATCATATTTGGAAAAAATTGTAAGGTCATCTAAGTAAATAACCATAAATACATATTTTCATTGGCAAAAGAAATATCCATTCCTCACTGAAATGTAGCCCCTGCATTCTTCAACCCAAATGGCATCTTGGTGTACATAAAAGTACCCCACAGTGTCATCAAGCCTATTTTCAATTGATCATCTTCATGCACC
>Ga0181465_101032_pt1 | contig 11981 bp, 10 predicted proteins | sample InSIn3gowninarea_FD_119076 | JGI IMG/M metagenome (GOLD analysis project Ga0181465, IMG submission 119076) | Clean room microbial communities from NASA Spacecraft Assembly Facility at Jet Propulsion Laboratory, Pasadena, California, USA -... ... | reverse complement strand
CACCTATACTTCGCAAAAAAGCAGTGGACATTACACCCGATTATCCGCAATTGGAAAAGCTGATTGCCGATATGTGGGAAACTATGTATGCCAGCAATGGCGTAGGTTTGGCTGCACCGCAAATTAACAGGGATATACGATTGTTTGTGGTGGACAGCACTACTATTTTTGAAAACTTAGACGAGGATGAAAAAGGTAAATACCCAGATGAGCCCGGTGTAAAAAAAGCATTCATCAATGCACAAATTTTGGGTTTTGATGAGGAACAGTGGACTTATAACGAAGGCTGCCTGAGTATTCCTAAAATCAGGGAAGACGTGATTCGTCCTAAAACAGTTACCATCCGGTACCAGGACGAACAGTTTCAAACACACACCGATACCTTCAATGGTGTTACCGGCCGTGTAATTCAGCATGAGTACGACCACATAGAAGGCAAGCAGCTTTTCCAATTGCGGATAATCGGGTGTAATGTCCACTGCTTTTTTGCGAAGTATAGGTGCGCCGTATGCGACTATTGGTAAAATCATGAATTACTTTCCGTTTTGTGCAAAACGCAAAAATAGCTCATCCGGTTGCAAGTTATTCTGCCAAAATCTATAAATGTTGCAAATATTCCTGCAGCATAATGGTAGCGGCAACCTGGTCTATATTGCCTTTTTGCTGGCGGTCTTTTTTCTTCATCCCCATTTGTACCATTGCCTGCGAAGCCAGTTTAGACGTATAACGCTCATCTACCGTTTGTACCGGTATGCGCGGAAACTCTTTTTGCAGCCGTTTAATTGCCTGCTGTACCAATGGCGTAGCATGTGTTGCAGTATCATCTAAGTTTACCGGTGCGCCAATGAGTATCAGTTCAACCGGCTCTACGGCTATGTATTTCTTTAAAAAAGTAAACAGCTCTTTCGTTTCTACCATAGCTAATGCCGTAGCAATAATTTTCAACGGATCGGTAACTGCAATGCCGGTACGTTTAGCACCATAATCTATGCAAATGATTCTCATGTTTTTGGAATAACGATTAAACTGATGTTTTTAAGATTGCGATTTTGCAGATGTTTTAAGCTGATTATACTGATATTGTTCCATCTCCACATTTAATTTTCATCAGCCCTATTTACCCGGCTTATAATAAAAGTAGAGCTTAAAACAAGTGCATCAGTAACATCAGTCTATCATCAATACATCTGTGATTAAAAAATGAGTAAATCACAAATCACCAATACTGCGAATACCACGCTGGCAATACCATTAGCGGTCATAAACGCAATATTGACCTTTCTTAAATCATCCGGCTTTACAATAGAGTGCTGATAAGTTAACATACCCGCAAAAACAGCAATGCCCAGCCAATATATCCAATGAAAATGGCCATATATACCAGCGGCAATTACACAGGCGGCACTCAACAAATGCAACAACTCCGATACATGCAACGCCCTTTTTTTGCCCAACGCCGCAGGTATGGAATGCAGGCTTTGTGAGCGGTCAAACTCTACATCCTGCAAGGCATAAATAATATCAAAGCCGCTTACCCAAAATATAACGGCGAATGAAAATAAGACGGGCAACACATCAAACCTGCCGGTAACAGCTAAGTAAGCACCAATAGGCGCTAAGGAAAGCCCTAAGCCTAATACTAAATGGCACAAAGCGGTAAACCGTTTGGTATAGCTGTAAAAAAGAATAACAAATAAAGCTACAGGCGCGAGATAAAAACAAATATGGTTAATAAAGAAACAAGTTACAATAAACAAGATGCAAGATACAATCGTAAACCGCAATGCACTATCTGCCGATATAATTACCTTAGGGATTTCCCGTATAGCAGTGCGCGGATTTTTTGCATCAAAATGCCGGTCTAAATAACGGTTGAAAGCCATAGCTGCACTGCGGGCTGTAATCATGCAAATGAGGACAAGGATGAATTTGGTACCTATACTTCCCCACGAAGTAACATTTGTAACATCCCAGCCCCAACCTATACTATTGTTCAAATTTCTTTGCCCGGTAATAACATACAATGGGTTTCTTACAGTAGCTAAAAAAAATCCGATCAATGCAAATGGCAAAGCAAAAATGGTGTGAGAAAACCTAACCAACGATAAGTAATTTTTTATTGTACTCATATATAATCCTATTCCTCTTTTGATTCAACAAATCTCGGTTCACTCAATTTCCACAATACAATGCCTGCCGCTACCGAAATATTAAGCGAGTGCTTCATGCCCAACTGCGGTATTTCTATGCAGCCATCGCACAGTAAAATGGTAGATTGCTCCACGCCCGTTACTTCGTTACCAAATACAACCGCTATTTTATCGTTGGGCGTAGATTGAAAATGTTGCAGTGAAATGCTGTTTTCTGCCTGCTCTATGGCATAAATGGCAAAGCCATCGGCTTTTAAAGCAGCAATTGCATCGGCAGCATTTTCGAAGTGTTTGGATGTAACCGTTTCATCGGCTCCTAAGGCTGTTTTTTGTATTTGCCGGTGCGGCGGATGTGCGGTGTAACCGGTGGTATAAACTGCCTGCAGCAAAAAAGCATCGGCAGTACGCAATACACTGCCTACGTTGTAGGCGCTTCGCACATTTTCCAACACAGCAATTACAGGCGCTTTTTCCGATTGTTTAAACTCATCTACTGTCTTTCGCTCCAGTTCCGCCATGCTCAATTTTCGCATGGCGCAAAGATACGGATTGAAGGGGCAAGTAAGTAAGAGACAAGATTGAGGAGCCAGGGAAAACAAGATTCAAAGAAGCAAGAAAAGAAGAGACAAGTTATAAGATTCAGGAAATGCAGGGCACAAGCAATCAAACCATCAAATAAAAAGGCTGATCACTAAGATCAGCCTCTTCTCTTCAATTAACAACCATTCTAAATTACAGAACCAAAATCAACACCAAAATAATAATTAAAAGACCAGCTAATGAAATATAAATACCTCCACTTCCCATTGCTTTAGCCTCTTTATTCATGTCGCGCAGTTCCAGCCTCAACGCCTTGCGATCCTCTCTGCTCAGTTCAGATTTATCCATGTCCTTTATTGCTTCTACACGTGCTTTCATTTCTGTAATGCGGGCTTCTTTTTGAGCTTCGGTCATAGTAGCTACTTTGTCTTTCCAATAGTCTTTATCATTTTTTGCATACGTGTTTACCGATGCAAATAAAGCGAGCAGGGTGAATGCGAGGATGGCAATGTTGCGTTTCATAATTCAAATAGTTTTTTTAGTGATGTAATATGTTAATCAAAACAAAAACTCGTCCAAATTTTACGTAAGTGAAAAATATCTTTTGTTTAAAGTGCTCTTTATTTTAGCATTAAATACTTTTCCTTTGCGGCAGCAGGTTTATATTTTTCAATTATTACAATTCCATTCAATGCCTCAATTCATCATTATTGCACAGGATTACAAAGACAGCGAAGCGCTTAACCGAAGGCTGGCTGCAAGACCGGTACACCTCGAAAGGATGCGGGTAGAGAAAGCTAAAGGTGTTTTTATAATGGGTGGCGCCAAACTCAACGAACAAGGTAATATGTATGGCTCTATGTTGATTGTGGATTTGCCGGATAAAACGTCGGTTCAAAACTGGATAGCGGCAGATCCTTACATAACAGATAATGTTTGGGAAACCGTAGAAATCACACTGTTCAGGATAGCAGATGTATGATGTGAATTGCCAAATGTGAGTTGTGAATGTTGTGAGTTGTGAGTGAAAAAGCATTAACGCACTTTTCCTTTATTTACATTGTACATCTTATCTGCAGTTTTATTACTTTTACATCCTAACGATTGTTTGTTTTTATGAATAAAGTTTTTGCAAACGCGCAGGAAGCTCTCCACGATATTACAGATAATGCAACCCTTATGCTCGGCGGTTTTGGCTTGTGTGGCATACCCGAAAACAGTATTGCTGCTCTGGTGCAGAAAGGTGTAACCGGGCTTACCTGTATTTCCAACAATGCCGGAGTGGACAATTTTGGCTTAGGTTTATTGTTGAAAACAAGGCAAATTAAAAAAATGATCAGCAGCTATGTGGGCGAAAATGCGGAGTTTGAACGCCAGTTGCTAAGCGGTGAGCTGGAGGTAGATTTGACACCGCAAGGCACGTTGGCCACCCGTATTCAAATGGCAGGTATGGGCATCCCTGCTTTTTTTACGCCCGCAGGCTATGGCACCGAAATAGCCGAAGGCAAAGAAGTACGCGAGTTTGATGGCAAAAAATATTTAATGGAATATGCCCTGCACGCCGACTTTGCACTCGTTAAAGCCTGGAAAGGTGATACGATGGGCAACCTTGTTTTTCGCAAAACTACCCGCAATTTTTCTATACCTATGGCAAAGGCAGCCAACATTACTATTGCTGAAGTGGAAGAACTGGTGCAGCCCGGCGAAATAGATCCCGAACATGTACAGGTAGCCGGCGTATATGTGCATCGTATTTACCAGGGAACGGCTTATGAAAAACGCATAGAGCGAAGAACGGTAAAACTTTGAGTTAATTACCAGTTTCAGGTTACCGGATACCAGTAACTGATAACAGGCAACTTTTACATCGCACAATAAATATTTAAAATCTTACATAGTATGGCACTTGATAAATTTGGTATTGCCAAGCGCATAGCACAGGAATTGGAAGACGGGATGTATGTAAATCTGGGCATTGGCATTCCTACTCTGGTTGCCAATTACATTCCGGAGGGCATGACGGTGATTTTGCAAAGCGAAAATGGCATTCTTGGCACCGGTCCCTACCCTACTGCAGATGATATTGATCCTGATTTGATAAATGCCGGCAAAGAAACAGTAACTGTTATTCCCGGTGCGGCTTTCTTTGACAGTGCCGAAAGCTTTGGCATGATACGCGCCGGCAAGATAGACTTAACAGTATTGGGCGCTATGGAAGTAAGTGAAGAAGGGGATATTGCCAACTGGAAAATACCCGGCAAAATGGTAAAAGGTATGGGCGGCGCCATGGACCTGGTAGCCAGTGCCCAAAACATTATTGTTGCCATGCAACACACCAATCCAAAAGGCGAAAGCAAACTGCTGCCGCATTGCACGTTACCGCTTACCGGCGTTGGTTGTGTAAAAAAAATAGTTACCGATTTAGCCGTTCTGCAGGTAACCGATGCAGGCTTTCTTTTGCTGGAAAGAGCACCGGGCGTAAGCATAGAGGAAATTAAAGCCAAAACAGCAGGCAGGCTGGTTGCTCCCGAAGAAGTGCCGGAAATGAAGATTTAAAATATACAAGTTTTCAGGAAGACAAAATACAGATCAAATCACCACACATTATTAGCCACATAATATTCCTTCATTGTCTCAAACACTTTTTCCTTTAGCACCGGCACTGGTAAGCCATTGGGTAATTGCGGCGGCAAAAAGTGCATTTCTATAATATGCGGCAGCATAAAAAAAGGGGTATGTGGCGGCATTATCTTTTTGGTATTAAAAATCAGCGCCGGAATAATAGGCACTCCGGTTTCTGCAGATAAGCGAAAAGCACCATCATGAAAAGGTCTTAGCGGTTCATTTGTTGTGTTGCGCGTACCTTCGGGGTAAATAACCATATCCAACCCCATCTTTAATACCGCTTTCATTTTAGCATAACTCTGTTTGCGGCTTTGCTCATTTTTTCTATCCACCAATATAGCGCCTAATGAATATATCCATCCAAAAAAAGGTACGGCTGCAAACTCTTTTTTAGCAATTGTTTTATTAGCATGCGGCATAAAAGGCGTAGTTACCGGCACATCCATAAAGCTGCTGTGGTTGCACACAATAATGTAGTTTTTTCCTTTTTTAAAATGTTCCGTTCCTTTTACTTTCAATGGGCAGCCAATACAAAAAAGGTAAAAATTCATCCATACACGCGATACATGCCGGTGCCAGCGGGCTCGTTGCGGCTCTTTCAGCAGGTAGCAAACAGCATAAAACAGCATAGCAATAAACATCGTAGGCACAAACAAACTCAAGCCCCACAACGCCCATATCCGCCCTGCTATAGCTACTAAAATACTGGTACCGCGCATCGCTTCTTTTTGTGCAAGATAATGGTTGTTCAGGTATTCTTTATATCGCAGTAATCGCCATATTATTCACCATCTATCAACCGTCGGCAATACACTGGCAGGTATTTCGCCCTAAACAATTAATTTTGATTTTATGGACAATGAAACAGCTAACATTGCAGCCAGCAACGCCATGCTTTCGTATGAGGCTTTTCGCGAAACCGTGCTTAGCGATTATCGCAAGTGCATACTCAGCCGCGAAGCAAGCCTTATGGGACGGCGCGAAGTACTGACCGGCAAAGCCAAGTTTGGTGTTTTTAGCGATGGTAAAGAAGTAGCACAAACCTGTATGGCCAAGTTTTTCCTGCCGGGCGATTTCAGGGCAGGCTACTACCGCGATCAAACATTCATGCTTTCTTCGGGGCTGGCAACATTAGAACAGTTTTTTGCAGAGTTATACGCCGATGCCGACCCGGCAAATGAACCTTTTAGCAGCGGCAGACAAATGGTTGGCCATTTTTCTACGCCTAATACCGACAGCAATGGCGATTGGCTGCCATTAACAGCATTAAAAAATGTAACTGCTGATCTGTCGCCCACGGCAGGGCAAATGCCACGTGCATTGGGAATAGCTTTTGCCTCCAAAATTTTTAGAGATAATCCTTTGCTGCAGCATCTTTCAACTTTATCGCACAACGGCAACGAAATGTGCTTTTGCACCATCGGCGATGCTTCTACCTCCGAAGGTGTTTTTTGGGAAACCATCAATGCAGCGGGTGTACTGCAGGTGCCGCTTGCCGTTTTTGTGTGGGATGACGGATATGGCATTTCGGTGCCTACCAAATATCAAACTACCAAAGGCTCTATCTCTGCTGCACTGAGAGGCTTGCAAAAAAAAGAAGATACCAACGGTATTGATATTTACCGTGTAAAAGGGTGGGATTATGCCGGACTGTGCGAAGTGTTCCAGGCAGGTTTACAAAAAGTACGCGAAACACATATACCCGCCGTTTTTCATGTAGAAGAACTCACACAGCCACAGGGACATTCTACTTCGGGCAGCCACGAACGATATAAATCTGCTGAACGCTTAGAGTGGGAGCGCGAATGGGACGACATTAAGAAATTTAAAGAATGGATATTAGAAAACGGTATTGCCGATGAGCAGGAATTAGATGCTATACAAGCCGAAGCTAAAAAGTACGTACGGCAGGCAAGAGATGCGGCATGGTACAACTACCTGCAACCCATTAAACAGGAAGCAGCAAATGCAGCAGCATTGATAAAAGCAATACCGGCAGGTGATGAAACAACAACCAAACTGCTGCAACAGATAGCTACGGCTTTGCAACGCAGCCGCGAGCCGCTGTACAAAGATGTAGTGCATGCATTGGCACAGGTAATAGAACTAATGCCCAACAGCGATGCTGTACAGGCAGCAAAGCAATATTATAAAAAACTAAAGGCAGAAAATGCTAAACGGTATAATACGTATTTGTATAATGAAGGCGCTAAAAGCACTTTGAAGGTACCGGAAGAAAAAGCCATTATCCCCGCAGATGCTCCTACTATTAATGGCTACGAAATATTGAATAAATATTTTGATGTTTTATTTGAAAACAATCCATCGGTTTTGGCTTTTGGAGAAGACGTTGGTAAAATAGGCGATGTTAACCAGGGCTTTGCAGGCTTGCAGGAAAAATATGGCGAGCGCCGCGTTTTTGACACCGGTATCCGCGAAAATTCTATTATTGGGCAAGGATACGGGCTGGCTTTCCGAGGGTTGCGACCTATTGCCGAAATACAATATTTAGATTATTTGGTTTATACGCTCAATACCTTAACCGATGATATTGCAAGCCTGCACTACCGTACTGCAGGAAAACAAAGTTGCCCCATTATTGTGCGTACCCGTGGTCACCGCCTGGAGGGCATCTGGCACAGCGGCTCGCCCATAGGTATGGTTATTAGTTCGCTGCGGGGTATGTATGTATGTGTGCCGCGCAATATGACGCAGGCTGCCGGCATGTACAATACATTGCTGCGTGGCAACGACCCGGGATTGGTAATTGAGCCACTGAATGGTTATCGTTTAAAGGAAAAGCTGCCATCCAATTTGCTCACCTTTACCGTTCCATTGGGTGTACCCGAAGTAGTACGGCTGGGTACCGACATTACGGTTGTTACGTATGGTGCCTGCGTACGTATTGTGCAGGATGCTGCTGAAAGACTGCAAAAGTTGGGTGTGAGCGTAGAAATTATAGATGTGCAAACTTTACTGCCTTTTGACATCCACTCGCATATACTTGACTCGCTTAAGAAAACAAACCGCATTTTATTTGTAGATGAAGATGTACCCGGTGGCGCCAGTGCGTATATGTACAATAAGGTGATGGAGCAACAGGGCGGTTACCGCTGGGTAGATGCAGCGCCACGTACGTTAACTGCCCAGGCACACCGCCCGGCGTATGGCAGCGATGGCGACTATTTCAGCAAGCCTAACCCTGAACAGGTAATAGAGGTGATAATGGAAATGATGGCAGAGTAAAGGAGATAAGATACAAGTTACAAGGAGCAGGAACAGCACTACTAGCAAGAATGAATGCGGACATTTCTAATTACCATAATAATAATTCAATTATACAGTTGTGGAAAAGGTAAACCACCAAACATCATATATCAAAAAGGGGATTTCTGGGTTGATAATTTTGTAAATTATAACTACCCTGCTAAGGCATTTGCAGACGATCGGATCTACTGCAGTAGTATCATTATAGGAAAGGACACAGCTAATAGGTTTTACTGTTTGAATCTAAGAACAGGTAAAGTTGACTGGGCAGTTCCTGTAAGAAGTTGGGCTGCACAGCCGCCAATTATTTGTGACAGCTTCATTTATTATTGCAGTTATGTGGGTGACATCTACAAATTTGATAAAAGTGGTAATCAGCTATGGTATCTCAAATTCCCATCACCATACGGTGGGCACTCTTATAATCCACTAACGAAGAATTTGTTTGTCAGTACTGTTGACAGTGGGATTAGAGAAATTGACTATCAAACCGGAAAAATTGTGGACTCTATTGGTTACCGTATAATGCATGTACCTTTTCCTATATTTGCAAATGACACTATTTATCAGGTAATTGGTGATACTATTTCATGTAGGCATGTAAACGATTCATATAATTGGAAAATCAAAGTAGGCGAAAATATCGACAGGCTTTTTAAAATGAATAACAGGCTTTATTACGTTGATGATACAAAACGTATGTATTGCTTGAATGCCAAAACAGGCTCAACTGTATGGCAATCTGATACTGTCTTCCTAAAACAACCATGGGGTATCCATCTGGAATTTGAAAAGAGAAAGCTTCTTTGTTACTTTACTGACTTGAATTCAGTATTTGTAATTAATAATTCGAGTGGAAGCATTGAACAAAAGAATGATTACAAAACTTTACAAAAAAGCGGATTTTTGCTTCCTAACACTAAACAGTATATTGTTTCAGACATGGAGAAAAGCTATGTAGTAAAAGTTTTCAATATCTTGGATGGCGCATCTGACTTAAGAAATCAGTTTGATATTTCGGTTGAACAAACGTTCTACCACCACTAACAAATGCTATTATGTAAAGCATTTTGCTGTCTCGAAAGTAAGGTAACGATATTTGTGTGCTTTTTTAAAGGAAACAAAGCAGGATCATTTTTAAAGTGTAAATTATAGAAAACCCACACATCTTTCAATCAAATCCTGTCAGCGTTTTTTATTATACACTAATACGAGTTAAAATATCTTGAACGGTTGATACGTAAATCGCGCAGCAAGCCCGATTTAGGATTAAGCACAATACTAAAAGAGCGCGTAATACCAATGGGCGTTACATTAATGGATAATTGCCAACAGTGCATATCGCGGGTGATATACATAGTCAGCATCCCAATCTGGAAACTCTTTACATCAAAGATAAAGTTGCCCCCGATTTTCCATTTAGGCGTAAGGCTGAAATCGCCATTTACATTTAAACTGGAATTTAATTGGTTGACATACGTAAAATTGGTGCGTTGTATGCGCGAAAGAGAGGTAGCAAAGGACAGTTGCAATGTCCAGGGTATATCAAAGTCGGTAAACTCGGCAGGATTATCACGTACATACTGTAGTTCTGCCAACTGTTCATCCATCGTCAGGGTTTCATCGCCCTGTATTCGTTGTTGCTGTGTTTTGCCGTCTTTAGATTTACTTTGCAGCGAAGTAGAAACATTAAAGCCGGCATTGGTAAGGCGCCCAACATTGCCGCGAGACCACAACAGGTCATTTATTTCGTTACCGGTTACATCCACTCCATACGGGCTTATTTGAGCATTGCCGGTAATGTTCACCTTTTGAAATAAAGTAGTGCGGAAATTGATGGATATATCACTCCAGTTAAGACTATCTGCCAGCAGGTTATAGCCGGTATTAATACTTAATCCATCAATCAGTTTTATTTTACGGGTAGGCTCTTCGCCGGTAGTATCTTTATTATTCTTCACTTTTGCCTCCAGCAGGTTGTCCAGTCCAAATACAATAGTACCGGAGCGTCCCTGGCTGTATAGCGAGTACACGTTATTGCCCAAATCAGATACATACCTGAAATTTTTGCCGGTAGCATCTATCTGTATCTGTTTGTAGTGCTGGCCTACCAGGTCGGGCGTATAGTTAAAGCCAATGGTCGGCTTCATTTCGTGACGGATTTGAAGCTGGTTTTTAAATTTCGGGAACCTGAACGTACCAAATATGCGGGTGTTAATACCCACACCGTAAGACATGCGGCTGGCGGTATAAAAACCTCTTGTGGTGATTGTATCTACTCTTTGTTTACTATCATCCCAAAAAATATTGTTCTTCTCTCCAAACCACAACTGGCTAAAGGAAACGTTAGGCGACACAATAACAGGTCCCAATGCCGGCAAAGACAAGGTAATGGGAATATTATGTTCGGCACCAAAGCGGGCAGTATCTAAAATGCGCCTTACGCTGAAAGCGGTATCGTAAAAAGAAAACTGGTTACGCAGGTTACCACTATACCCAATACCTAATTTTTCGTACCACTTAGGTGTGCCTACCGGCTCTTTTTTCTCAAACGGGTAAAGGGTGTTTACAGTAAAACCAATATTGGGCAGGCTGATATTCTGCAGCCGCTGCACGCTGTTTTGGTTATGCGTAACACTTACGGTGAGGTTGTACCTGCCATCCTGCGATGTTTTGGAATAACTGATGGATGATTGCAGCATGTTGTTATAATTCCTGATGGGATTATTAGGAATGTTTTCGTTGAACTTAGTGCTGCCGGCGTTTACACTTGCCGAAAAGGTAGTACCCGGATGCGCTTTGGTATCCTGCGAATGGCTCCAGATAATATTAAAGGTGCGGCTTTTGCTAAACTCATCCTTAGAAAAACCATAGCTGTTAAGTGTTCGGGTATTTTGAATTTCTAAATTTAAATTGCCCTGGTATTTATACCGTTTAAAATATTTAGGATTAATAGTGAGTGTCCATCCGCCATACGTATAAATATTGCCCCGTGTAGTTACATCCCAATTGTCGTTTACTACTTTATAAAAGCCTATCCCTTCTATGCCCAAGCCCTGTGTTTCGTTGGTCGTAAACTGTATAGGTAATAAACCTGAATGCCGCCCGCGGCTAAGCGGGTAAATGCCAAAGGGAATGATAATAGGAATGGGTACGCCTTCAAACTCTGGATAAGCAGGACCGGATACTGCCAGTTTGTTATTGATGATTTTCATCTTTTTCGCCCGTATGTCAAAGTGCGGCGTATCGAGGTTACAGGTAGTAAAGCGGGCACGATACGCAAAAGCAGCATCCTTCGTAACTTTTTTTACCTTATCGGCATTTACATACAATTCTCCTTCGTTATAGAACGAGTTTTTAGCAAGCGCGCGTTTGGAGAGAAGAACAATATTTTTTGGG